>Ga0134091_1000036_pt1 | contig 120995 bp, 105 predicted proteins | sample 2_5taG_FD_94451 | JGI IMG/M metagenome (GOLD analysis project Ga0134091, IMG submission 94451) | Switchgrass degrading microbial communities from high solid loading bioreactors in New Hampshire, USA - 2_5_20_6_A2 metaG | ecosystem: Engineered > Bioreactor > Semi-continuous > Anaerobic >...
GTATCGGTCTGAAGGATGAGCGGGTACTTGCCCATTTCCTGAGGCAGGCTCTTTATGAAAAGAAAATAGTGATGCTGGATGACGGAAGAAAAATCAGGACATTCTGCTATATTGCCGACTGTGTTCTGATGCTGCTTTATATAATGCTCTATGGAAAAGAATTTGTTTATAATGTGGGGGGGAAAGACAGTATCAGCATACGTACCCTTGCCGAAGAAATATGCCTTATTACAGGAAGCACATTGTCCGAGGAAATTGCAAACAGGGAAAACCTAAAGGATGTAAAGGTTTCTCCCGAGATGGTTAAGCTGGACATTTCAAGAATCCTGTCAGAGTTTGATATGCCTTCTTTTAAGCCGTTCCGGGAGGGCTTAAGCCGTACCATTGAATGGAACAAAGCAGCAATATGTCGCACTGTTTAAATTATGCAAAGCAGTTTAAAATGATTTGCTTCCATCATATCACACGGTATCAAGCGCGGGTCCTGCTTCGGGTGTTTTGGCTTCTTGAGCAACAAAGCACCTGCTAAAACACCCGCTTCCATTATATAATTAATTCGATATTGGAGTCTCCTTATCCCGGGTCGCTCAGTTCCACGCTCTCACCTTATGGGGATGCAGAATGGCTTCGAAGTGTGTTGCTCTGCGTCGCCAAAATCACCCGAATCACCCGCTAATAATACGAAAAAACAGGGAAGCCGGAGAATTCACAGCATCGCCTTCAAGGCAGCGTTGCGAAGTGCAGGCTGGAGCCTGTGACTCCGAGCGAGGATAAGCAAGTCGACTGTCTGAGCAAAAATGCTTCCTATAAAAATCAATTATATAGCATTTTTGCGAGTTTCGACTTGCCCGAGCTGAATTTACAGGCTCCGCCAAACGTAGCATAGCTGCCGGAAGGCGGATGCTGTGTAATGGCTCAATAAAGTTACGCGTTATTTAATTATAATTAGCATGCATTTTTGCAAGTTTCGGCTTGCTTGTGCTGAATCTATAGGCTCCGCCAAACGTAGCATGGCTGCCGGAAGGCGGATGCTGCAAACTCTGCCGTATTTTTTGACCAGGAATGCTTTGCAGGCATTTTTTTATTTTTCTTGTATTTTGCACAAAAAATCCCAGGTATACATAATATAAACTTGAGGAAGTAAAAAGCAAAAATTGTGAGGTGAACCTTAAATGGCGGGGGATAGATTCCTGTTGATTAAACCCTGGAGTTACAGATTATGGTCTGATGTAGAGCATGTTCTGGGCCAGCTTCTGATTGCAGAGATAACCGATCGTATTCCTGTTGTTTTCTGGCCAACCCACTGCCTGCATAACGGATTTATCCATACAAACGGATTTGAACTGTATTTTGAACCTGTTTCAGATTACAGTATTTTCGACCTGGTTAAACCCGAATATACCTTTTATCCGCCAATCTGGGACGCGGATAATCTGCTGATGGAAGATCCCGGAAAAGATTCGTGGATTTACAGAAGTATTGGTGATCTTCTTAGCAGCGATGCTAACGTGGTGGTCGGGGATGTATATTTTTCAATATCAGAAATCATTCCTTTCATTAAGAAGGACAAAGAGACATATGGTATGACTGCCACAGAGATTTACCGGTATCTTTACAGGAAATATATAAGGATCAAAAGAGACATTCTTAACGAGGCACAGGGGTTTTACCATTCCTGGCTTAAGGATGGACACCCGTTGCTGGCTGTCCATGTGCGGAGAGAAGAGGATGACATGATTATTGATGTAAGAAAGGACATGGCTGACGAGCTTTATTGGCGCAGGAACAGCAGAAAATATGGGGTAAAAAGTACCAATAACCCAAAAAGAAAATACCGGTTCCTGGGAAAAGGAAAAATGCTGAAAGCTAATACCCAATACCATTCAGAAATCAAAAAGATAATAAACAGGTACTCTGTCAAAAAAATATTCCTCCTTACAGACAGCGCAGAAGTAGTGGATGAATATAAGAAAATGTATGGCGACATGCTTGTATTCACCGACTGTAAGAGATTATCGGATACCGAACCTGCTTACAAACTGGAAAACCATGTGGTGAAAAGAAGGCGGGGGGTAGAGGTAATTAAGGATGCATGCCTGGCTGCCCAGTGCGACTTTTTTATAGGGAATGATTTTTCAAGCCTGTCCAGAGCCATATCCCGGATAAAAGACTGGCCGGACGGAAATATTAAGCTTCTTTTCCGCCAAAGAGAAAAACGCAAGTACCCAGTAAATGTAAAAATAATTATGTCTGAACAAAAGAAAATATTCACATCTTTTGTGGAGTTCATTAAAAAGATTTACAACCGGATTAGGAAAAAACTGCACCTTGGGGGTGATGAAAGTGACAGCTGACCGGTTTCTGCTTATAAAAAGCTGGGGGTGTGGTTTCTGGTCAGATGTTGACCATGTTATGGGACAACTGCTGGCTGCTGAACTGACCAACCGTATACCTGTAGTTCATTGGGGCTCTAACAGCCTTTATTCCGAATCGTTTAAGGGGAATGCATTTGAGTTGTATTTTGAACCCGTGTCGAATTTTGCCATAGAAGATTTGGCACGTCCGGGATATACTTATTATCCTCCTATCTGGAATGAAAACAACCTCCTGGTGGAGGATTTGGACAAAATAGCCTGGGCATACCGGAACCTGGGAGATATGATGCAAAGCAACGCCAATGTAGTGGTCAGTGACACGCACTATTTCGTCCGTCCGCTGATCCCATATATTCCGAAAAGTCATTGGGCCTATGGAATGACGGCGCATCAGATTTACAGATGCCTGTTTGATAAGTATATCAGGCTTAAACCTGATATCCAGCAGGAAATACAGGAGTTTTATGATGAATTCATGAAGGATTCAAAACCGCTGCTTGGAGTCCATATACGCGGCGGTGACAAAGTAAAGGAAGTGGAAAACCTGTCTCACCTGAACAAAAAATACCATCAGACAATACAGGATTTTGTCCAGCGGTATGATATTAAAAAAATCCTGCTGCTGACAGACTGTGAGGAGCATTTAATTGATTTTCAGAAGCGGTATGGAAAGATGCTGATCTATACCGATGCCAAAAGAGGGCAGATCAGTGACACCCGGAACGCTCCACACCTTACCAGCTATTCCGAAAAAAGACGCAAAGGTATAGAGATAATCAAGGATACCTATCTGGCATCGATGTGCGACTTTTTCATAGGTAACGGGTATTCCAACGTATCCTACACGGTAAAACGTCTCAGGGACTGGCCTGAGAATAATGTGGTTCTTTTCTACAGGGATTTGAAGCATGAAATGAGGCTGGCAAAGAAACGCGTGAAAGCAGATCGAAAGAGAAGAAAAGACGAAAGCATTCGCCACAGAATAGAATATCCTGAATTATACGGAGGTGTGAATACGTATGCAGATGAACCGGTATCTGTTGATAAAATCATTGGGTAAGAGTATTTGGGCCGACGTGGATCATGTAATGTGCCAGCTTCTTGCAGCAGAGTTGACCAACCGTATTCCGGTTGTATATTGGGGTATGGAAAGCCTGTATAGCGAGTCAATTACTACAAATGCATATGAGTTGTTCTTCGAACCCGTTTCGAATTTTTCGGTACATGAAATTGTTCGTCCGGAATATTCATTTTACCCGACTGTATGGAATTCGGAAAACATACTTGCAGAAGACAGCGACAGATATAAAATGGAAGGCCGGGATTTGAAAAGCCTGATGAAAAGTGAAGCCAATATTGTTGTCAGCGACATTTACTATCCGTTAAGCTCCATATTGGCATGGACCAACAGGGCGCATTGGTCTTTCGGGAAAACCCCTTACCAGGTTTACCGGTACCTTTATGACAAATACCTGAAGCCAAAGCCTGAAGTGAAGCGCGAAATAAAAAAATATATAAATACAACCCCCAATTTCAGGGATGAAAAACCAATACTGGGCATACACTGCCGTTCTAACGCAATCGTGAATGAAGTAGCACAGCTTTATGATTTGAACGAATTGTATAAGCCTTATATCTGGCATTTTATTGAACGGTATAACATAAGGCATATCTTTTTAATAACCGATTCCAGGAAAATACTGAAGGATTACAGGAAATTGTACGATAAAAACGGAATGCTCTTATATACCGACAGCAAAAAACGGCCGCTTAAAGAAAGAATCCCCACATTCCTTCAGGATTATCCGAACAAGAGGCACAAAGGAGTAGAGCTGGTCAAGGATACCATTGAGGTCATAAAGGACACGTACCTCGCTGCACAATGCGACTTCTTTATAGGCAACGGTTATTCAAGCCTGTCAAATACAGTGCTGAGGCTTAAAGACTGGTCTGAAACCAATATTAAACTGTTATATTAATATTGCTTTCAAAAGAGGGGAGGGATTAATTTTGAATTCCAGTGAACTTAAATATATTGAGTTAATCAAGAGCAGATATCCCCAGATGGATCTGTCAAAAATAGAGTTCAACAAGACCGATGGGAGTTACTGCGATATCGCTGTTGTAAATAATGAAGTGGTATTCAAGTTTGCAAAATATGACTGGAGTGCTGTATACCTGAAAAACGAAGCCGTTGTGATGGGCTTTGTCAGGAATTATATTAACATGCCCTTGCCGGATGTGGAGTTAATTTATCCGAACGTATCGAAACGCAGTTTTATCGCTGGTTCACCGCTATATCGCAATATTTTGCTGAAGCTTGATCACAATGCTCAGGACGCTATTGCAAGGCAAATTGCCGGTTTCCTGAATCAGCTGCATTCCGTCCCTGAGAAGAAAGCAAAACATGCAGGAATTGGAGACTCCCAGATGAACCGTACGCGGGAAGACTGGCTTATGGAACTCGAGACAATGCAAAGGAAAATCTCTCCATATTGTACCAATTACGTAAAAGAGTATTTACGCCAGATTATCCAGCCTGCGACTGAAAATGAAGAATTTTTCGAATTCCGGCCTGTACTTATACACGGAGACTTGGTGCCCAATCACATCATATTTGACAAAACATCTAAAAAACTGAACGGTATAATCGGTTTTGGCAATGCAGGATTTGGAGATCCGGCCTATGATTTCGGAATGCTTATGGATCATTTGGGAGAAAGTTTCATAATGCGGATGCAAAAGTACTATCCTGTTTCTCCTGAGACCCTTGACAGAGCCAGGTTTTATGCTTATATCAGCAGTTTCATGTGGTACAGGGATATTTGCGATATGATTTCAACACGTGATTTTTCCCGATTCCAAATCCCTGCAAAGGACAGGGATATTACACCCATGGCGACATTATCCCAGATGGTAAAAGGCAGGTCGTACAAAAAATGAATTGTGACATCGGGATAAGATTTTGAATAGAATATTGATACAGGAATATATATTGGGAGATGGTCGAGTGAATTATACCTCTGCTGATCTAAGCCGCCTTGCAATCAGGGGAGTCATTTTTGACGGTTACAGTAAAAAGCAAGTGGATAACCTCCTTGCAGAAATAATTGAAGATTATAACGAGATGAATAACAGTATCCATGAGCTGAAATGCCAGATATCTTCTCTGAATGAGACCGTACAACATTATAAGGTGCTTGAAGAATCGCTGCAGCATTCCATCCTGGTTGCACAGCATACCGCTGAACAAATAAAGGCAAATGCATGCGATAAGGCCAAAAACATCATTGAAGAAGCAGAGCTAAAAGCACAGAAAATTATTGACGATGCTACCAATGAGGCCAGAAACATCCAGCTTAAATATGAACAGCTTAAAAATGAAGTATTTACATTCAAAACAAAATCGGAAGCATTGCTTCAGGCCCAGATGGACGTCCTTAAACAGCTGTTTTCCGAGTAAAAGGAAATTTCTGAAAAAGACAGGGGGGATAGCTCAATTTAATGTATTGTATCCCCCCGGATTTTATTTCTGCAGCATATTGACATAATATTCATATTCCCTGCGGAGCCCCTCTCTTATATCTATTTTAGGTTTCCAGCCCATTGACGTGATTTTTGAATTATCCAGGACTCTCCGTGGTGTTCCGTCGGGTTTTGAGGAATCAAACACCAATTCCCCGTTGTAACCGACAACATCGCGTATAAGCTCGGCCAGCTCCCTTATGCTTATTTCTTCTCCCGAACCGATATTAACCAGCTCGCTGCCATCGTAGTTCTGCATCAGGTAAAGGCAGGCTTCGGCCATGTCATCCACATATAAAAATTCCCGTAAAGGCTTGCCAGTTCCCCACAACTCAACATATGGCAGGTTTTGAGTTTTTGCTTTGTGGAATTTTACCATCATGGAAGGGATTACATGGGAGTTGTAAGCGTCAAACCTGTCATTTACGCCATACAGATTAGCCGGCATAACCGAAATATAACGGGTACCGTATTGCTTGTTGTATGACTGGCACATTTTAATTCCGGATATTTTCGCTAAAGCATAAGCTTCATTCGTGGGTTCCAGTGGACCGGTAAGCAGGTATTCCTCTTTAATGGGCTGAGGACACAGTTTCGGATAAATGCATGCACTTCCCAGGAACATCAGCTTTTTTACTTTATTTTGAAAAGCACTTCGTATCACATTACATTCAATAAGCATGTTCTCCATGATGAAATCCGCAGGGTAGGTGTCATTTGCATGAATTCCGCCTACTTTTGCGGCAGCCAGGAACACATATTCCGGTTTTTCCTCATTAAAGAACTTTTCGCATTCTGCCTGGTTTGTCAAGTCCAGTTCGCTATGTGTCCTCTGTATTATATTTTCATATCCGTATCTTTTAAGGCATCTGACAATGGCCGAACCAACCATTCCTGTATGGCCTGCCACATATATCCTGCTGTTTTTTTCCATGCATATCTCTCCTTAATCCAATTTCTACTCGCCAAGATCGCTTTTCACCATCATTTCAACCAATTCTTCAAAGGATACTCTGGGCTTCCAGCCAAGCTTGGTTTTTGCCTTTGTCGGATCACCCAGCAGCAGATCCACTTCTGCAGGCCTGAAGAACTCTTTGCTGACCCGAACCAGTACCTTGCCGGTATCCTTATCCACACCTTTTTCTTCTAAACCTTTTCCTTCCCAGATAAGATTGATTCCTACAGCCTTAAAGGCCAGTTCACAGAATTCTCTTACAGTATGGGTTTTTCCCGTTGCAACTACATAGTCATCGGGTTTTTCCTGCTGCAGTATGAGCCACATGGCTTCAACATAGTCTCCGGCAAATCCCCAGTCCCTCTTTGCGTCAAGATTACCAAGGTATAAGCAGTCTATTTTTCCACGAAGTATGTTAGCGATCCCTCTTGTAATTTTCCGTGTGACAAAGGTTTCACCCCTTCTTGGCGACTCGTGATTGAAAAGAATTCCGTTGCAGGCAAACAAGTCATAGGATTCACGGTAATTTACCGTTATCCAGTAGGCATACAGCTTGCTTACCGCATAAGGGCTTCTCGGGTAAAAGGGGGTGTTTTCATTCTGAGGTATCTCCCTGACTTTTCCGAACAGTTCACTGGAGGAAGCCTGGTAAAATTTAATTTTTGGGTTAACTTCCCTGATGCTTTCCAATAAAATAACAGTGCCTATGGCATTTACATCTCCTGTATATTGCGGTATATCAAAGGAAACTTTAACATGGCTTTGTGCTGCCAGATTATAAACCTCATCGGGTTCTATCTTATACAGTATTCTGCTAAGGCTGCCTGCATCGGTCATATCGCCATAATGCAAAGTCACCCTTTTAGGTTCACCGAGCAGGTGGCTGATCCTGTTTGTATTATCTATACTGCTTCTTCTGACAAGACCATGCACTTCATATCCTTTTTCAAGTAAAAATTCAGCCAGATAAGAACCATCCTGACCGGTGATTCCTGTAATAAACGCTTTGCTCATTGGCATACCCTCCTATGGCATAATGATTTTTCCTTCTGTTTCGTCTGATTGCGAAAAAAATGCTTTGCCGGTAAAACCGAGCAAAGAAAATGATAAATCTGGTCTTGATACATTAATATGCAGACAGATTATGTAATGTTACATTTACATAATTGTCCGGAAGAAGGCAAAGAAAGGACTCAATGAAAAATGATGATAGCATATGCAACTTTCCATTTAACAAAGAATATGATGATCATGGGCAAAAGGTGCATGACCAAGTGGAAAAAGTCGGCACTTTCCGGGTTTACCGGGCTCAAAACGATAAGGAGAACATTTATAAACAAAGAAAGGATGTGACAAGAATGCCTACGGTAATGATTGGTATTCCCGAGACAACGTTTGTATCGTCAGCTCAACCGACACAGAATTTTTCATTTTACCCACTGATGTATGTGGGCACAGACCCGGTTTTTTCAGAATGTATAGGTCTTATGGAAATTGATCTGTCATCAATACCAGTAACGACTGTAGACAGTGCGGTGCTGCAATTATCTGTAATTGTCAAAACAGGCACCGAACCGAGCCCAATAGTTGTTAACAGGGTAACAAGTCCTTTTGATGCATCCACGGTAACTTACGATACTCTTCCTTCTTTCGTTGCCACAACTTCACAAATCGATATCAATGTATCTGATCTCTATAATATTGTGAACATTGATATTACATCGCTTGTGAATGAATGGCTTGACGGAACTTACGAGAATTACGGAATTGCGTTGACTAACCCGGATGGGGAAACATTGGTTCAGTTCGGAACAAATAACATCGTATATGAACCGTATTTCCCTAAACTGGTGGTTACCTATTCAGATACTCCTGTTCCTCCTACCGATAATCCGTATGGGTATATCTATAATACCAATAACCAGACTGTACCTGTAGATGCTGCCGTTGCTTTTTCAAATAATGGCGCTTTGCATGGGATCAGCCACGATGCAAACACAGATACCATTACTATAGAAACTGCCGGAATCTATGCGGTATGGTACACTGTTACCGGATTGGAACCAAATCAGTTTACACTGTACCAGAACGGAAATCCTGTGCCTGGAAGTATATATGGAGCCAGAGAGGCTAACAGCAGTTATACCGGTATTGTCATTGTTAATGCTTCTGCCGGTGACCAGATAACGCTGAGAAATCATACAAGCGCCGGACCTGTTCAGCTTGACAATGCAGCAGGTGGAACGCAGACAGGTGTAAGTGCATCCATCATGCTTATAAGAATTGGAGAGCCCGTAACTCCTGATCCGCAGCTTGATGCGGTAAATAATGCACAGAATATCACAGAAATGCGGGCAGCAATTACCGATCCTGCTCTTGGTTTGAATCTGGACGGCTTTAATTCGTTTAGTACGACAGCCCAGGATGTGGTGCTGGATTCGTTGCTTGTAAACAGGCCTGATCTGGGGTACCTGACAGTGGCAGACTTGCAGGCCGCCCTTGACGAAGCTGTAAATGAAGTAGTGGACCCTGAAAATATACGCGTACAGGCTGGCAGCGTGGGAGGGAACGGAAGTATTGCGCATCCGTTCGGAAGCATTACAGAAGGTATTGGTGCGGTAACTCCAGGTGGTACTGTTCATATAGCAGCAGGCACTTATGAAACAACAACGCAGATTAATGTAAACAAAGCCGGAATAACGCTGCTTGGAGAACCTGGCGCAGAAATTCTCCTTAAAGCAGATACAATAGCAATGCTGATTACCGGCAGCGACGTAACTGTTCAGGGATTGACGATGACCAGCGACGATCCATACCCGAAGGAGTTTATCCAGATAGGTGCGCCTAACGTACGCATAATTGGAAATACCATTTATGGGCCTGAACAGCCACCGCCAATGGAAAACTGGGTTGTGAACAGGGCTGTTGTACCTCAGGTGGGTACGGTAAACATTCTTGTGGAGGAAAATACTTTTTACAGCCTGAGAACCGGAATGTACATCAATCCGAATACAACCGGTGCTATTAACGGCAATGTTGTTTACAATACAAAAGGCGGATTCCTGGTTGACGGTGCCTTTACTACATTTTCCGGAAACTCCTGGGGAACACCGCCGAATGAATTCGATATTGTTCTTCTCGCAGGAACAACAATGGGACCGCCGTATGACAATCTGGCTCAATTATCAGCCGACAATGACAATGCAAGCATTTCTGACCAGAGATAAGTGTAAGGGTTGCCCTGAAGTCCGGGCAACCCTTTGGTTTAATATAACGGTTTGGAGGTATAGAAATAATGAGGAATAATATTCTTGCCTGAAACAGGAAAATTAAGATATAATCTAATTAAAAGGAGTTATTCAGAGGTGATAAACGTGCTTATCAAGCAAATTTCGATATTTCTTGAAAACAAACATGGAAGGCTCGCAAAGGTTACACGCATACTCGGAGAAAACAACATAGATATCAGGGCATTGTCGTTGGCAGATACAACAGATTTCGGCGTATTAAGGCTTATCGTCAATTACCCGGATAAAGCAAGGCAGATTCTTGTTGATAACGGCTTTACAGTAAGCATAAATGACGTTATTGCCATTGAAGTTGAGGATAAGCCCGGAGGTTTGGCAAAAACCCTTGCAACACTTGATGATAAAGGCATCAGCATTGAATATATGTATGCATTTGTTAATTCAAAACCTGATACTGCGATGGTTATATTCAGGGTGGAAGAGCCTGAAAGGGCACTTGAAGCATTAAAGAGCGAAGATGTTAAAATCAAGTCCCCGGACGAAGTGTATAAAACATAATAAGTACATGGTCTGCATACATAATAATTAGGAAATATCCTGCCTGTAACCGGGAAAATTCAAATAGATTATTTTATTGCTGATAAAAACTTAGAGGGGTGAGTTTATGGATAAAAAATTATACCTGTCGGACACAAATAAAATGATCGGCGGTGTTTGCGGGGGAATAGGCGAATATTTAGGCATTGATCCCACAGCAGTGCGCCTTGTCTGGGCAATACTTACGGTTTGTTCTGCTTTTGTGGGAGGAATAATTCTATACATTATTGCCATGTTTATAATACCCAGGAAATAGAATAATCACTAAGCAAAAAACCTTCATGGTTTATCACACATGAAGGTTTGCCGGTTTCCCTGAATATACGGTTAATTACATTGATACATCTGACAACTCGATGCCTTTGTTTTTTTCCTTTGCCCAGTCAATAGACCATTGGTTTTCAAAGATAAGCACGAATTTCCCGTCCTTATCCTCAGCAAGAATTGTTGATGATGTAAGGTTTAAATCACGGGGATTTTTATCTGAATTAATCAGCCAGCGCGCAAATTTGTGCGGAAGCATTGAAATTTTCAAATCCACGTTGTATTCATTCATAAGCCTGTGTTCCAATACTTCAAACTGCAATACGCCTACAGCGCCGACTATGAATTCTTCAACGCCAATATCCAGTTGTTTGAAAACCTGTATTGTACCCTCTTCGGACAACTGCATAATCCCTTTCAGGAACTGTTTCCTTTTCATGGTATCCTTCGGGGCTATCCTGGCAAAATGCTCGGAAGGGAACAGAGGAATTCCTGTGAACAAAGGAGCCGGCTTGGCTGTGGTCAATGTATCGCCGATTTTGAAAATGCCCGGATCAAAAAGTCCGATTATGTCTCCCGGCCATGCTTCATCAACGATTTCACGTTCCTGTGCCATAATTTGCTGTGGCTGGGAAAGCCGGATCTTTTTGCTGCTGTTCGAGAGATATACTTCCATGCCCTTTGTGAATTTACCCGAGCAGATTCTCATAAATGCAATCCTATCCCTGTGGTTCGGGTTCATGTTTGCCTGGATTTTGAATATAAATCCATAAAAATCCTCGTTGTCAGGCTCGATTAATGTATCTGTAAAAATATGCCCACCGGGTGCGGGTGCCATTCTCAAAAATTCTTCAAGGAAAGGTTCTACGCCGAAGTTTGTCATGGCACTGCCGAAAAAAATCGGTGTAAGCTTGCCTTCCAACACTTCCTTGAGGTTAAAATCATCTCCTGCGACATTTAACAGTTCTATGTCTTCAACCAGATTTGAATAATAAGGTTCCCCAAGCAAATCCCTGAAAATTGGATCATCAACAGAACCTGCAGTTGATTCCACTATTGACTGACCGTGATTTCCACCCATGAACAGTTCAATTTGCTTTAGCTTCCTGTTGTAAACGCCTTTGAAATCACCGTCAATGCCAATCGGCCAGTTCATCGGATATGAACGAATACCCAGTACGTCTTCTATTTCCTGCATTAAATCAAACGGATTTTTAATGGCCCTGTCCAGTTTATTAATAAAGGTGAATATGGGTATTCCGCGCATTTTACATACATGAAACAGCTTGATGGTTTGCGCTTCGACACCCTTGGCACCGTCAATAAGCATCACTGCACTGTCAGCTGCAACCAAAGTCCTGTAAGTATCTTCGCTGAAGTCCTGATGTCCGGGGGTATCAAGGATATTTATGCAATGGTTGTTATACTCAAATTGCATAACACTGGAAGTAACGGATATACCGCGTTCCTTTTCAATTTCCATCCAGTCTGAAAGCGCGTATTTTTTTGCTTTGCGTGCCTTTACAGAACCTGCCATGTTAATAGCCCCGCCGTATAATAAAAGCTTTTCTGTCAGTGTTGTTTTTCCTGCGTCGGGGTGGGATATTATAGCAAAAGTCCTGCGCCTTTGTACCTGCTGTTGAATTTCCTTTTTCAAGTCTGGCATCCGATGTTGTTCTTCCTTTCTAATTAGCCCGCATTGCGTTTTAAATAGTCTACATATTGCATATCAGAATTAAGTATATGGCTGAAAAGCCATTTTGCTAAAAATTCCAAAGCTTCTGATATTACAGTAACTTGCTGACTATCTATATCCTGCATTGCAAGTTTATCTATTTTTTTAATAAAATACAGATGCTCCATACGATGTTCATCCAAACCGGGGTAATTGCGTTCCCGCATCTGCTTCTCTTCATAGCTGAAGTGATAATCTGTGTAATCCTTCAACTCATTAATTGTTTCCATTATATAATCATAATAATCCAAAGAATCCCCGGCATATAACATATCCTCAAGTTTTGCGCCGATTTCTATCAGTTTTTTATGCTGCTCGTCAATTGTCTCTATGCCGGTCCTGAAATTTTCATTCCATTTAAACATTTTTTTACCCCCTTCAGGCCCATTTGGCAGATTAATATATATTAACCTATAATATACCATTATGCAGAAAGGATTAATCAAAAATTCCGGGTTTATACCCTTACATGTTACAAACAAATAATAACTAAGTCAAGATACAGGCTTGATAATTATTTGAAAATATATCAGGCAATAGTGTTTGTAATAATTCAATTTGTGAAAAAGATATGTTATAATTGCTGTAATTTTACTATACTCTTTTCCGGAGGGTTTTTATGGATTTAATTCATATTGCAGAAACGGCGAAAAAGGTATCGATTACCCTGGCATCAGCCAAAACCGAACAGAAAAATCTTGCTTTGCGCTTAATTGCTGATTATCTTAAAAATAACATTGAAGATATAATCCGGGCAAATGAGGAAGATGTACAAAGAAGCAAGACAGAGAATCTGCCCGAAGCCCTTGTTAAACGGCTGAAGTTTGATAAAAAGAAGATATTGGATGTTGTTGAAGGCATTTATAGTCTTATCAGTCTTCCCGATCCCGTAGGACGAAAACTTATGGCAACACAACTGGATGACGGACTTGATTTGTATAAAATAAGCTGCCCGATCGGAGTAATAGGAATAATCTTTGAATCAAGACCCGATGCTCTTGTTCAGATTTCGACGCTATGCCTTAAAAGCGGGAATGCCGTACTGTTGAAAGGCGGAAGGGAAGCACTGAAAACCAACCGGATACTGACCGAACTGATTACTAAGGCAACGGCCGAGGCAGGTATTCCGTCAGGCTGGATTCACCTTTTGGAAACAAGGGAAGATGTTAACCAGATGCTGAAGCTTGATAAATACATAGACCTGATAATTCCGCGCGGATCGAACGAGTTTGTCAGATATATAATGGATAATTCAAGAATACCTGTACTTGGGCATGCCGACGGAATATGCCATTGCTATGTAGACAGTGATGCAGATGTTAAAATGGCGGTTGACGTGGTTAACGACTCAAAAACCCAATATGTTGCAGTATGCAATGCAACCGAAACTTTGCTGGTCCACAGCAGAATAGCAGATAAATTCCTGCCCGAGCTTAAAAAGAAACTTGATGAAAGCAATGTGGAGCTAAGAGGGTGCGAAAGAACGCAAAGGATCATTAACGTATCTCCTGCATCGGAAGAGGATTGGAAAACAGAGTACCTTGATTATATATTGTCAATAAAGATAGTTGACTCGATTGATGAGGCAATTGAACATATCAATACTTACGGTTCGGGCCATACCGACGCAATAATAACCGGAAACAGGGAAAATGCCGAGAAATTTATGGATCTTGTTGATTCAGGCAATGTGTTCTGGAATTGCTCAACCCGTTTCAGCGACGGATTCAGATACGGTTTTGGAGCAGAAGTGGGCATCAGTACAAACAAGATCCATGCCCGGGGGCCGGTTGGGCTGGAGGGACTGACAATATATAAATACAAACTGATTGGAAAAGGGCATATTGTTTCTGATTACGCAGAGCACAGACGTTCTTTTAAACACAAACGGCTTTCAATAGATCAGTAACCGGCTTAATGAGCCGGTTTTTCTTTTGTTCTGTGCTTAAGAACAATCATGCATGCAAACATAAGCAGGAATGAGATTATTAACATGTATATGCCGGCCATGTCTGATATACCCTGCCCAAACTCAGAAAGTATTACACCCGACAAATTCAGGCCCATATGAAAAGCAACAGGCAGGAACAATGAATCGTACCATACAACCAGCAACCCTAATATAATACCTATGATAAAAGCATATGACCCCTGAATAACATTAAGATGCACAATGCCAAATAAAAGTGCCTGGATTATTATGGCTGCCTGTATAGGAAGGTTGTTTCTCAGCTGGTTTAAAATAAGGCCCCGGAAGATTATTTCCTCAAGCAAAGGGGCTAAAATTCCTACGGCAAGAATTTGAAGAATCAGGTTTTGATTATTCATTAACTGTTCCATATTGTTTGAATATTGCTCAAACAGGTCAGGTGCAACTCCTGCACTTTCAATTAATGATAAAATGAAACTGATTGGCATTTGCAGTGCGGAACCTGCTATAAAGCTTAATGCAATTAAAAACGAAGAAGCCTTGTTGAAAGAGAGTCTTTCAAAAAACTTTCTTCCAAATATCGCATGGATAATCCATGCCGCAAAGAAAGTCATTATTACCGACAGTATATAGGATGGCAGCAAGGAGTCATGCACTATATTCATAATGTCAACTGACATTATTGCTTCGGGTTTTCCGGCAAGAACATAGGGTAAAGAGTAAAGCATCACATAAAAAACAGTAACCGGAACAGAAGCAACAAACTGCATTATGAGGCACAGGGATGCCAATCCGGTGCAATATATAAATACTTTTAGAAATTTTTTCATGACTGACCTCACTTTTTAATGTATCTTTTTTATTTAAATCTCAAATGAAAACTTCTGGCCCCTCTTGTTAATAAGGTGTATTTCTGTCCTTACCTGGTTTGATTCCAAATAATTCTGTATGGTATTCATTATACTGTAATCATCTGAAAAGTGCATCGGGAAAATGTGGGAACATTCTACATGCTTTACGAACCAGTCCAGGCCTATAAGTGAAAATCTCTCCTGCCGGGGATCCACAACCAGGAAGGCAATATCAATACTGTGTTTTGCTAATTTCCGTATCTGCGCTTTATATTGCGTTTCCATCTGCGTGTTAAAGGAATCGGGTTCTCCGTCCCAGTGCCACCAGTGCAAATCCCCGGCATGGTAAATGCAGGTATCATCAGTTTTAACAAGGAAGGCAACTCCTTCATCCGTGGAAGTATAAGTTTCAATATAAATATCGTTTATCACATAGCTGTTTTCCGGTTCTGCAGTGTATATATTGGAATTGGGTTTGTATCCCTCAACATCGGATGAAATAATTGCACGGATGTTCGGATTTTTCTTCGCCCATTCCAAAATAACAGGATTGTAATGATCGTAATGCCTGTGCGAGACAAAGAAATAAACATCATAATCTTTAAAATCATCGGGGTTGAATATCCCGTTATACAAAGCCGGTTCGTTACCGGCGGCTTTGTTGCTGTAATAGTCAAATATAAATAGTTTCCTGTTTAATTTAACGGCATATCCGCTGTGGTACAAATACCATATTTCAACCGGTTTCTTCATACTGACTCCCATAGAATATAATTTATTACTTTATAAAATAATAATTCAAACGGCCTGCCAAATCAACATTGAAGTTAAAGTTAAGGTACTGCCGGTGAAGGAAGGATTAACAATATTTCACAATATATTGGAAGAATTGTCAATGCAACTTCGTAATAAACTTCGTTTTGGAAATATGATTATCATACCATTTTTTGACAAATCCCGCGTCTTTTAAATTATATAATAATATTCAACAACCTGGTTATATGTGAGTGTAACCGGAAATATTTTTTACTCTGAACAGGTATAAAAATCCTTACGTTCGCATATAGGTGGATAATGGGAAAAGTATGCCCTTCGGTATCCTGTTGATGAACCGGATGGAAATATTTACCTGATTATGGAAAGTAAGCCTTAATGAAAATTGATGGAATTCGGGAATTGACAGCAAGAGGTGTTATTATGTCGGTATACATAGATATATTATTTCTTCAGAATATTATTGTTAATTACGGTATTCTGTTTGTAACAGAAAAATTATCGGGCAGGTACTCAACTGCACTGCGCAAACTGATATCATCCACAGTTGGCGCCGTATATCTGGTTGTTATGCTCCTGTGTCCCAGAATTGGCACCTTGTATACTGTGGGAGGAAAATTGCTGCTTTCTGTGTTAATGGTGGCGATAGCATTTCCGGGACAGAAGCTGAAAAGCTGGTTTAAGGCTTTTCTGTCATTTTATATTTCTTCGTTTATTTTTGCAGGTGCAGGTTATGCATTAATGAGCATTCTAAACCAGGGAATTTACTTTAAAAACGGCGAGTTTTACACCGAGATGAAGAGCGACGGCCTGCTTCTAATATTAACTATTTTGTCAGGCGTTTTAATGGTTCGCGCTTTCACAGACCTGTTCAGAAAACGGATAGAAAAAGAGTCATACATTGTAAATACATATATCAGCCTGGGAGGAAAAACAGTATGCCTTCAGGCTCTTATTGATACAGGAAATTCATTGATGGATCCGGTTTCGCAATGTCCTGTAATGATTGCTGAACTGGAGAGCATAAAAGAGCTGTTGCCTGACGGAATGGTAAAATGGCTTGAGGACTGGACTCAGATGAAAATAGCCGATAGTCATGATGATGATTCTGAATGGATAAAACGCATCAGGCTGATTCCGTTCCGTGCAATCGGAACGAAAAACGGTATGTTGCCGGGGTTTAAGCCCGACAGCGTATGTATTGAAAAAGAGGAATTATACTTTGAACGCACCCAGGTCGTTGTATGTATAAGCCATAACAGGCTTTCATCCAAAGAGCAGTACCGGGCTATTATAAGCCCTGAATTGGTAACGGCATAAAGAGTAAAAAATGCATAAAGGACGATAGGGGGATTGGAATGAAGCTTACGAATGTATTAATGGCAGGACTTTTGGAATTTATAAAAAGAGTAAACAGGATATTCGGAAACAGGGATATTTACTATGTAGGCGGCAGTGAAGCTTTGCCTCCGCCGCTGACAAACGAGGAAGAAGCAGAATTGCTTGACAAGTTGTCAAGGCAGGACTTCCTTGTTAAGAAAACACTGATTGAGCGCAATTTAAGGCTTGTTGTATATATAGCAAGGAAATTTGAAAACACAGGCATGGATATAGAAGATTTAACCTCAATAGGCACAATTGGGCTTATTAAGGCTATAAACACCTATAATCCGTCCCGTAACATAAAGCTGGCTACATACGCATCAAGGTGTATTGAAAATGAAATACTGATGTTCCTCAGGAAAAACAGCAGGCTACGCACCGAGGTATCAATTGATGAGCCTTTGAATGTAGACTGGGATGGCAATGAACTTCTCCTTTCTGATATTCTTGGTACCGACGGGGATCTTATTCAGAAGAACCTTGATGACGAAATTGATAAAGAGCTGTTGGCGGCTGCAATGACCAAGTTAAGCAGGAGGGAAAAGAAAATAATGGAAATGAGGTTTGGGCTTAATAATCAAAAGGAAAAGACACAAAAAGAAGTGGCCGATATGCTGGGCATATCCCAATCCTATATTTCGCGCCTAGAAAAAAGGATACTGAGCCGCTTGAAAAAGGAAATCACCAGGATGCTGTAGTATTTTACTGTATGGAAATATATGGACAATAATATTTCCATATGAAAAATTAATTATATAAAATTTAAAGCCCTGTTAAGCAATACTGATCTTTGCTAAAGAACCTGTCAAGGGGTTTTCAGTATATTTTCAGCGACTTTAAACAGTATATTTGGCACCTTCCCGGAAAAAATGATAATAGGTTTTTCAAATAGGGAGGTGTCAATTTGATCAACAAAGTGGAAATATGCGGAGTTAACACATCTAAACTTCCTGTATTGACAAATAAGCAAAAAGACGAACTGTTCAAGAGAATCAAAAATGGAGATAAAAAAGCCCGCGAAGAGTTTATCCATGGTAACCTTCGGTTGGTGTTGAGTGTTATACAAAGATTTAATAACAGGGGTGAAAACGTAGATGACCTTTTTCAGGTAGGCTGTATAGGTTTGATTAAAGCAATTGACAATTTTGACTTGTCGCAGAACGTTAAGTTTTCTACTTACGCCGTACCCATGATTATTGGAGAAATAAGAAGGTATCTCAGGGATAACAACTCTATTCGCGTAAGCCGTTCATTAAAGGATATTGCCTACAAGGCATTACAGGCTAAAGAAAAGCTGACGAACAAACTGTCAAGAGATCCTTCTGTCAGCGAAATCGCAGAAGAAATGAATGTACCAAGAGAAGATGTTCTATTAGCTCTTGATGCCATACAGGAGCCCATATCCCTATTTGAGTCCGTTTACCATGATGGCGGTGACGCCATTTATGTTATGGATCAGGTTAGTGATGAAAAAAACAATGATGAGTATTGGTTGGAAAATATATCAATAAACGAGGCTATTTCAAGGCTAACAGACCGGGAACGGATGATTGTTGACCTTAGATTTTTCAGAGGCAGAACACAAATGGAGGTAGCCGAAGAAATCGGAATTTCTCAGGCGCAGGTATCCAGGCTTGAGAAAGCTGCACTGAAACATATGCGAAAATATGTATAGGGTAGAGTATTGAAGGGAAGTAAGATGTTCTTACTTCCTTTTATTATGAATAAATTTGTAATGGAATCTTTCTTTTTTCGGGTACATGTTATGCTTCAGAAAGAATACAGAAGTTCCGAACGGAACGGTATACAGCTTCCCAATTCAAATATAAGCAGAATAGCCGATTTAAGGCATAAGGAAGTAATAAACATTGCTGACGGAAAAAGGCTGGGATTTGTAAAGGATGCCGAATTCTCCCTTGAAACGGGGAAGATTACAGCATTAATACTTCCCGGCAGATGGTCAATTTTTCGCCTGCTTGGTAGAATTGAAGAAATGGTAATTCCATGGAGGGATATAAAAAAAATAGGTGATGATATTATACTTGTTGATCTGAATACTCGATAATATACGATATTATACTTTCAAAAAAATTTGTTAATTAACCGATATTTAATGTATAATTATAAAATACTTAATAAAAAAATGAAGAACCGGTTATTGCAAAATACATTAGCTTCTAATGTTGATATAGAAAAGCACAAAGGAGGTAGGCTATGAAGTGTCCATATTGCTCCCACCTTGAAGACAGGGTAATCGACTCTCGCCCAACAGATGAGGGAGCCACAATTAGAAGACGCAGGGAATGCCTAAAATGCCAGAAACGCTTTACGACGTATGAAAAAGTTGAATATATGCCTTTAATTGTTATAAAGAAGGACAAGTCCCGCCAGCCTTATAACAGGGAAAAACTATTGAACGGTGTTTTGAGAGCGTGTGAAAAACGCCCGGTTTCGATACATCAGATAGAGGAACTGATTGATAATGTCGAAGCAAAGATCCATAATACTCTCGAAAGGGAGGTAACAAGCACAGTCATTGGAGAACTGGTTATGGAGGAGTTAAGAAAACTGGATGAAGTGGCCTATGTCCGTTTTGCATCGGTTTATCGGCAGTTTAAGGATATTAACACTTTTATGGCAGAACTGAAGAAAATTCTTGAGGAAAAATAGTCGGAGGTAACCTAACTTGGAAAAATTCAGTGTATCCAGGTTAAATGAAATCATAAAGAATACCATCAGCATGATCGATAAAAGCCGTGAAGCAATTTACGATATAGCCGAGGGGGCAAGAAATGAATGTGAACGCCTGAAAAAAGATCTTGAAGACCTGAAAATTGAAGTTGAAAGAATTATCAAGAAAAACGACGAATTGGAGATTGCTTTGAAATCAAGCCGTGTAAGGCTTGCAATGGTAAGTAAGAACTTTGAAAAGTTTTCTCAGGATGATATACGTTCTGCATATGAAGCAGCTGACAAAATCAGGGTTGAACTGGCAGTCAACAGGGAGAGAGAAAGGTTTGCAATTATACGGAGAAATGAGCTGGAAAGACGTTTAATGGAAGCTTCAAAGACTGTTAACAAGGCAGAGCAGTTAATAAACCAGGTTGGCACCATAATGGAGTATTTGTCAGGGGATTTAAACAGTGTAAACATACAGCTTGAGGATGTTGAAAAAAGGAAATACCTTGCAATTCGCGTTATAAAAGCCCAGGAAGAGGAAAGAAGCAGGGTTGCCAGGGAGATACATGACGGGCCTGCCCAAACTTTGTCCAACATAGTGCTTAAAGCCGAAATTTGTGAAAAATTAATTGATACCGATATAAATAGAGCCAAGGAAGAGTTGAAAATTTTAAAGAAGATTGTACGGGATTCGCTTGTTGACGTGAGAAGAATAATGTATGCTTTACGGCCTATGTCCCTTGAAGATATAGGACTTATACCCACTCTTAAAAAGTATATGGATAAGTTTTCCACGGAAACCGGAATTATTATAAATTTCCAGATAAGAGGGGTTGAGAAGGAGATAAATGATGAAAATCTAACACTTACGATATTCAGAGTGGTTCAGGAAGCATTGAATAATGTTCGTAAGCATTCAGGAGCAAAGACTGCATCAGTACGAATTGAGTTCACTCCTTCAAACGTAGTATTAACGGTTTCTGACAAAGGTAAAGGTTTCGACATAGAAAACATAAAGGTTGATAAAGATGATAATATGGGAGGATTCGGCCTTTTTAGCATAAAAGAACGAATTGAACTGCTTGATGGGACTATGGAAATAAAATCCTGTCCGGGTAAGGGGACAACAATTAGTGTTATCCTTCCATATGTATAGGAGGAAAGGAGATTGTTAATGGAAAAGATACGTGTGATGTTGGTAGAAGATCATTCCATGGTTCGTCAGGGACTAAAACAGTTAATTGAGCTTGAAAACGATATCAAGGTGGTGGCTGAAGCCGCAGACGGAACTCAGGCTGCAGACTATTACCAGGCAGAAAAACCCGACATAGTTTTAATGGATATCAACATGCCTAAAAAGAACGGGTTGCAGGCTTTGGAACTGATTAGGCAGAAAGATGCCAATGCAAAAATTATAATGCTGACAATCCATCAGGACAAGGAATATTTGTTCCAGTCACTGCAACTGGGTGCAAGCGGGTATGTTCTTAAAGATGCTGATGGGTATGTGCTTATTGAAGCGATCAGAAAGGTATACCAGGGTGAGACATATATTCAGCCTACCATGGCGAAAGACCTGGTACTGGAATTCAAAAAATACATGCAGCATGGAAAAACTGCTTCAAAGAAAGACAGCGACCTGAGCGACAGGGAGCTTGAGGTATTAAGGCTGATAGCAAAGGGCCTTTTGAACAAAGAGATAGCAAAGACTCTTTATATCAGTGAGAAAACAGTAAAAAACCATATTTCTAACATATTCAAAAAATTACAGGTTTCGGACAGGACTCAGGCAGCAGTCTATGCATTAAAACACAATATAATCTGATTTGGAACCTATTATGTAGGTTCTTTTTTTTATTCCAATATTATACCCATTAAGGGTATAATAGCGAAAATCCGGATTATGCAGTATAACCTGAAAGCAACGGTTCAAATTTTGAATGATGGCCAGAGAGTGTGAAAGAAAAGTCTGTAAAATAAGCTTTCTATTATTACATTGAAGCATTATCATCAACAACTGACTTATATCAAAAATGCGAAATCGAACTGCAATTTATAAAAAAGATACTAACAAAACAAGAATTAATGGTAATATACATGATTTTTTTCTTAGGTTATACCGTAACAGAGATAGCAAATCACAACAAAGTTTCAAGGCAGGCAGTTAATCAGATGAAAAATAGAGCATCTGAAAATTCCTTTTTATTACACCTGCTGCCCGATGATGTTGAATATCTGGTCCGAATTTTAGGCAGGTTATATTTTTTTTATCTTTACTGCATGGCTCTTTTACGGTAAAATAGTGTAAAAACTTTTTCAAGACAGGGAGAAATCTTTATGAGAGTAGAGATTATGGATACAACTTTGAGGGACGGAGAACAAACCCCGGGTGTATCTTTTACTCATACCGAGAAATATAATATTGCAAAAATGCTTCTGGAAGAAGTAAAGGTTGACAGAGTGGAAGTGGCATCAGCCAGAGTTTCCAAAGGTGAAATGGAGGCTGTCAAGCTGATAACAAACTGGTGTGCTCAGAAAGGGTATCTTGACCGTATTGAAGTTCTCGGTTTTGTAGACGGTACTGCGTCGGTGGACTGGATATACGAATCTGGAGCGAGAGTCATAAACCTTCTGTGCAAAGGCTCTGTCAAACATGTAATGTACCAGTTGAAAAAAACACCTGATGAACATATACGGGATATTAAAAATGTAATAAGTTATGCACGTTCGAAAGGAATACGGGTTAATGTATATCTTGAGATTTGGTCTGAAGGTATTGTAGAGTCTCCCGAGTATGTCTTTCAGCTGATTGATGCTTTGAGGGATCAGGAAATAGAGAGATTTATGCTCCCCGACACACTTGGTGTACTGCAACCCGAGCAGACATATCAATTGGTTAAGTTAATGGTGGACAGGTATCCCGGACTCAGGTTCGATTTTCACGCTCATAACGATTATGATCTGGCAGTTGCAAATACTTTTATGGCAGTTAAGGCAGGGGCGGTAGGAGTTCATACGACTGTAAACGGTCTGGGCGAAAGAACAGGGAATGCACCCTTGTCAAGTGTTGTCGGTGTTCTTAATGATTTTTGCGGAGGTATTGAGTTAAGCGTTGATGAAACCAAACTTGCAAAGATCAGCAAAATAGTTGAAGCGTTTTCAGGTATTAGAATACCGGGGAACAAGCCAATCGTAGGAGAGAACTGTTTTACCCAGACCAGCGGGGTGCATGCCGATGGCGACAATAAAGCCAACCTGTATTGCAGCAATTTGATTCCTGAACGCTTTGGAAGGCACAGGAAATATGCTTTAGGAAAAGTTTCAGGAAAGGCAAGTATTCAGAAGAACCTGGAAGAACTCGGCATAGAACTCGATAAGGAATCCATACGTAAAATCACCGACAGAATAGTTGAACTGGGCGACAAAAAAGAGAATATCACCACTGACGATCTTCCATATATTATTTCTGATGTATTTAGGGCAAAGCAGACAGAAGACAAGATTAAACTTCTGAACTACTACATATGCCATGCCAGAAATTTGAAGCCTGTTTCAACAGTAAGCCTTAAAATCAACGGCGAGGTATATGAAGAGACTTCAAACGGTGACGGACAATATGATGCATTTATGAAAGCAATAACAAAGATATATGAAAAAGTTAACAAACCCATGCCACAACTGGTGGATTATATCGTAACGATACCTCCCGGGGGAAGGACAAATGCGCTGGTTGAAACATCAATTACCTGGTATCTTGGGCGCGAGTTTAAAACAAGGGGTCTGGATTCAGATCAGACGGCATCAGCGATAAAAGCTACAATGAAAGCGCTGAACCTGATTGAAGAAATGAATTTGCAGCAGAGCTGAATATAATGAAAAGGCTTTCAGTCAATACCGAAAGCCTTTTTTATCGGCGAAATGCATTCATATTTCTTTCAATGATTGCAAAGTAAGTTTCATCCGGTAGAATATATGGATAATAATTAACAAAAAGGATTAGGCTGTAAACCTAATCCTTTTCTTTGGTGGTCACTACTGGAATCGAACCAGCGACCCCCACGATGTCAACGTGGTACTCTAACCAGCTGAGCTAAGTGACCGAAAAAAACCCTTTATGAATCTTATTATTTTCATTCCTGCCAATTTCCCATGCGTAGATAATTATACACAAAAACATTTAAATTATCAATAGAAATAATCTAATTTTACACCCGTCACAGATGGTTTATTTCAAAAGTATAACATCCATACTCATTGAGAAAACTAACCTAAGACTGTTCTTTCAGGGAGGGTGTTTTTTGAAGGATATAGCTTCTTATCTTAAATCAATATTATTGTTTAAGCCGGAAGAACCAAAAACTCCTTTTGTGCTTGATGATTTTGGAAACCAACCGGATAATTCCGATGATGACAATAGAGATCCATCCATGAAGAAAGAGGAAAAAGAAGAGAAAGATAATGATAAAGAAGAAAAAGAACATGACAGCAGAAATGAGGATGCCAGAAAAGATGACAGGAAAAAAAAGATAACAAAACCAATTCCGATAAACAGCAAAGAAAAAGGCGATGATGAAAAAGAAAATGACGATGAAGGCGAAAATGACGGAAAAATAGACAATTCCATTGATACATGTCTTGAGGTGATAAAAAAAATATACAGTGCAGATATAAATGGGGACTTTAAAATACGTGAATTCAAGGTGAGGGTGAAAGATAAGGTATACCGGGCTTTTGTCTGCTTTTTTGATGGCTTGGTCGAAACTTCCATTATTAATAACAATATTCTGCTTCCGCTGATGACGTTGTCAGTTATGCCGATGGATACAGAAGACCAGCCGGTAAGAGAGATCATATTTGATCATTTGATTCCGCAAAACCAGATTAAAGTGTGTAAATTATACCAGGAAGTTGTTGATGAAATTAATTTTGGCGGTATAGGTATATTTATTGACAGTCTCGATGTGGCTTTTGCGGCCGATGTGAAGGGCTGGGAACACAGGAATGTTGAACAGCCCACATCAGAACTTAACATACGTGGTCCAAGAGAGTCTTTTATTGAAATAAGCAGGGCTAATTCGGCCCTTCTCAGAAAAATAATCAAGGATGAAAATCTGATTGTGGAAGATGTATTGGTGGGAGAAAGAAGCAAAACCCCCTGCAGTATTGTCTATATAAAAAATATAGCAAACAGCAGGCTTGTTGATGAAGTCAGGAAGAGACTTAAAAGTATAAAAATTGCTTATTTGCGTGATTCGGGCGAACTTGAGCAGTTTTTGGAAGACAGTACATTTCTGCCCGCACCGCAAATGCTTTTAACCGAACGGCCTGACAGAGTGGCAGCTTACCTGGGTGAAGGGCGCGTTGCGATAATAGTTCATGGGAGCCCTCATGTAATAGTAGTACCGATAACCTTTTTCAATCTTATACATTCGCCCGAAGACTATTATCTGAGGTACCCATATTCCACATTACTTCGCTTTATAAGGATTCTGGGTATTTTAATCACACTCTTTCTGCCTGCTATTTATCTGGCAATAACGAATTACCACCAGGAGATGCTGCCAACCGACTTGCTTCTTGCAATTGCATCATCGAGGGAAAAGGTTCCTTTCCCGACAATAGTAAGCATTATTATCATGGAGGTGGCCTTTGAGCTTATCCGCGAAGCAGGGATAAGGATACCCGGGCCGATAGGTCCAACCCTTAGCATTGTCGGTGGATTAATATTGGGCCAGGCTGCTGTTTCGGCTAATCTGGTAAGTCCTTTCCTTATTATCATTGTAGCAGTAACGGGAATCGGTTCCTTTGCAGTCCCGGACTTTTCGCTTGGATACTCTTTCCGCGCAATGCGTTTTATCTATATACTTCTGGCTGGCTTTTCAGGTCTTCTGGGAATAAGCCTGGGTATCTTCATACACTTTCTTTTCCTGATTAATGCAAAATCCTTTGGTGTTCCTTTCCTTGCACCGTTTGCACCGAAAACAACGGGCAGAAGAACCAATACTATTTTCAGGGCACCACTGTGGAAAGAAGAAGACAGACCTGATTTTATAAACCCGAAGGATGTAAAGCAGCAGCCATTTATCAGCAGAAAGTGGGTAAAATCGGAGAAAGGGGTAAGGGTGGATGGATCAGAAGACAACAATCGGTAATTTTGAAGCTGCCTGCATTTTGCTTAATTTGCTTTGCACCAAGATTATACTTGACTTTCCGAGAACTGTTTCCGAGGACGCGGGAACTGCCGCGTGGCTGATGATTCTGCTTGATTCGGTGGTTGTATATATACTGTTTTTAATCATGACCCGATTATATAAAAAATTTGAAGGTAATGACCTTCTGGGCGTAAGTGAGATTGCTTTTGGCAAAACAGGAAGAATATTTACAGGTATTGTTTACCTTGCCCAGTTCATATTTATAACCTATGTTATACTGAGGCAATTCGCCGAGGATATCAAAGTCATAAGCCTTACATCCACTCCGGTCAGTATAGTTATACTGCTTTTTGCCATAGGAATGATAGTTGGCGCTTATCTTGGGATTGAAGCAATCAGCAGGCTTCATGTCCTTGCAATACCGCTTTTGGCTGCGGCTTTTTTGCTGATCCTTTTATTCAACATCCCACGGTATGATGTAAGCAAGCTTTCACCATGGCTCGGATTAGGTGTTAGTGCGATATTCGAAAAAGGCATAATTAATTTGTCTTACTTTTCCGAAGTGGTTGCACTGTTTTTTTTAATGCCTTTCCTGAAGAAGAAAAGAAGTTATGGGGAAGTAGGCAGGTATGGTATATTTTTTTCGGGTATTTTCCTGGTCTTGTCAGTATTGTGTTATCTTATGGCTTATCCGTATCCGACGTCAACCGAATTTTTCCTTCCGGTATACCAAATGGCCAGAACAATTAAGATAGGCAGAGTGTTCTCACGGATAGAACCGGCATTTATATTGATATGGGCTTCCTGTGCCTTTTTATATCTTAGTGCGAACCTGTACTTTATAACCTATATATTTCAAAGAACCTTCAGCCTTAAGTACCGCAAGCCGTTAGTAGTACCGTTTATTATTCTCGTTTTTACTTTGAGCCTTTTGCCTGAAAACCTGTACTCCACACTCCAGGCAGATATGCAGATATACCGTACTTTTTCCTGGATTGTTACACTTATTTTACCAATAATTCTGCTTTCAGTTGCTTCAGCCAGGGCGAGAATAAGAAAAAGAAGGGAGGAAGCCAGGCTGAGCCATGATTGAGCATGCGAAAAAAATTCTTGTTTTTATAATAATCATATCGATGCTGTTTTTAAGCGGCTGCTTTGATGCCTATGAACCGGATGACATGGCTTATGTTGTTGCCCTGGGTTTGGATAACGGATCAGACGGCAACCTGGTTATAACATTGCTGCTGGCGGTGCCTATTGCGGTTGGTGTTGGTCCCGAACCGGGAGAGATAGACAATGCAACAAATGTTATAACCGTTGCGGCACCTACAATACTTGGTGGGATTAACGTTATAAATTCGCTTATCAGCAAGCGGGTTAACTTTACCCATGCAAAGGTTATTGTTATATCACAGGAACTGGCAGAACAGGGAATAGAAAAGTTTATCAATACCTTTATAAGGTACAGGGAATTCAGACCCGATACCTATATAGGCATAACAAAAGGCAGTGCCGAAGAATTTCTGAAATCAAGCAAACCAGTTCTTGAATTCAATCCGTCAAAACATTTTGAACTGATAATGGAGTCTTTTAAGTATACCGGTTTTTCAAACGGCAGTACGATAGAGGAGTTTTATTCAAAAATGGAGAGCACATGCGAGGAGACGGTTGCTATTTTGCTGGATGTCTCTCAAATCCAGGAAACCAAAGATCTGAATGAAGTGTTTCAAAAATTGGAAAGCCATGGCAAGGAAGTCCTGGAAGGGGATTATAAAGCCGAAAATGTGCCTGTTGTTTACGAAAATAAAATAAGGCAAATGGGTTCAGCCGTTTTTAAGGCCGATAAAATGGTGGGAGAACTGACAGGTCTTGAAACCTTTTATTATCTTATGGTTTCGGGTAAGTTGGGCGAGATTTTTTATACATTGCCTGATCCTGGCAGCAAGGAGAAAAGCACTGCCGAAAGCGGTGAGTATGTTTCATTAAGGCTGGGGCAGGCGAGGAAACCTCAAATAAATGTAAAGCTGAAAGAAGACAAACCGGTTATAAATGTTAAGGTATCGCTGGAAGGCGATATCATGGCAATAACCGGCAAGAACGATTATTCAACGGGTGAAGGCCTGAAAAAACTTGAAAATTATGCATCTGAATATATTAAGGATAATGTTGTTTCATTTCTTGAGAAAACACGGGACGAATTTAAAAGCGATATTTGCTCTGTCGGGAAATACGTAAAAAGAACATTTTTACTTTGGGAGGACTGGATCAAATTCAACTGGCCCGAAAAGTATGAAAAGGCTGATTTCATTGTAGAAGTAAATGTTAAAATCCGGCGCTCGGGTATTATGGTGAAACAGGTACCCATAATCCATTCGAAAGGGGATAAATAATTGAATACGCTAATTGTGATATTAATTTTATTAATACTGTTGTGGGCCGGCATTTATACAATGAGTTATGCCATCTGGACAATGAAGGTCAATAAAAAAGGGGGAATTGCACTCATCATTCTGGCTATTATATGCGTCGCATTCCCCTTGTACCTTTTGTGGCTGAGAAAATAGTTCAATATTTTCAGTCTGAGGCATTATTCCTGAATGGGTGTTAAATGGTTCTTCAACAGGAAATTATATCTGTCTTTTATATATTCGAATATTTTATTGGCAATAACTATATGCCCATCCTTGTTCGGGTGGATTCCGTCTATGCATAAAAGCGTTGTAAAGTCGGGAAACCTGAGAAAAGCTTCACGTATATCTATGCAAACGGTTTCTGATTCTTCAGCGATTTTTTGTATAACAGAATTATAACGCTCCTGCCACCAGTATATTTTTGTGACGCTTCCCAACCACTTCAGGATGTTTTCCTTAGCAACAGGATTGTTCTTGCTGATCCAGTTAAAATACCTGTCTGCATTCAAAGGAGGAAGATTCATCAATACAGGAATGCTTTTGTTTTTTCTTACAAAGTCAATTGCTTCAAGGAGAGTCTTTTCAAAGATTTGAAAATCCGTTTTCGGCAAATGGACGGCATCGGGGTTTTTTGCAATTTCATCCCAGTTAAAATCGCAATCATTACCGCCGTATTCAATAAGTACTATATCTGGCCTGTCATTGAAAATGCTGCTCTTAAGTTTTTGAATACCCTTGATAAGCGTGCTTCCGAAACGTGAAGCATTGTGAACAATACCGTTCAGTTTGCCACGGAGAAGCTCAACATAGTTTTCTTCAAGAATGGTATATTTCTTTTTATCCTCATCATACACGACTCCCTTTGAAATGGAGTCTCCCGATACAATTATTTTAACCGGCTCCTGCCCAAGTATTACTGACATTTAATGCACCTCTTATTTCAGCTTGCTGGTATAACCGCCAACACGTGGTATTTTCTGTTAATTATAATATACCCAAATATTATCATATTTACAACAAAAATATTTTTTCACAGGAAATATACTTTTTAATGAATTATATAAATATTTGGTTTAAAGTGTTGGCATATTTATGTATACATGGATTATGGAAAAGCTGATAAGATAATGAAAATGAAATAATTTAAAGCATTATTCATGCAATATTTTCCTTTAAATGTTGAATTATACCAATAAAAACAATATAATAGTTCATAAAAGGAAATGCTGATAAAATTTGTCTTAGTTTGCTTATTAATTATTAATAATAATTCAAAACATAATTTTTTTTCTTGCGCTATTGTTTTTTTATATTGTTGTAAAAGGTCAATGGTATGTTAAGCATTGTAAACACATGTGGATTGTTGGGTATAAGTGGATATATGGTTTCTGTGGAAACCGATATAAGCAAAGGGTTGCCGGCGTTTGAGATAGTTGGATTGGGGGATGCCGCGGTTAAGGAAGCAAAAGAGCGGGTACGTGCTGCAATAAGAAATTCAGGCTTTGAATTCCCTTCACGCAGGATAACGATAAATCTTGCTCCGGCAGACATGAAAAAAGAAGGAACATCCTATGATTTGCCCATGGCGGCAGGAATTCTTGCCGCGATTGGAGTTATTCCGCCAGGTGCGCTTTCAAACTGCGTCATATTAGGCGAGCTTTCTTTGGAAGGAAAACTGCGCCCTGTGTACGGCGTTCTGCCAAAGGCAATAACGGCAAAGGAAAAAGGATTTGAATCAATATTTACACCTTATGAAAATGCAAAAGAGGCATCTGTGGTAAAAGGCATAAAAGTTATACCCGTTGCAAAGCTTTCCGAACTGGTGGAGCATTTCAACGGCAGGAACATTTTACAGCCTGTTGAAAGCAACCATAATATCTTTTCGGATGAGGATAATACAGACCAGCCCGATTTCGCCGATGTGAAAGGACAGGAACATGTTAAACGGGCATTGGAAGTAGCAGCGGCAGGCGGGCACAATCTTCTAATGATAGGGAGCCCGGGCTCAGGAAAAACAATGCTTGCAAGACGGATGCCGTCAATACTGCCCGATTTGTCCTTTGAAGAAGCCCTTGAAATAACTAAAATATACAGTGTAGCCGGGCTTTTGCCGCCTGACTCGGCTCTTGTTACAAAAAGGCCTTTCCGTGCGCCTCATCATACAATCAGCGCAATTTCGCTTGTTGGCGGGGGAAGAATTCCAAAACCCGGTGAGGTCAGCCTGGCACATTTGGGTGTTCTGTTCCTTGATGAGCTGCCCGAGTTTGGTAAAAATGCCCTTGAAGTGTTAAGGCAGCCCCTTGAGGATGGTTTTGTTCATATATCAAGGATAAACGGTTCCATTACGTATCCTTGCAGGACAACATTGATTGCTGCTGCAAACCCGTGCAGATGCGGGTTTTATCTTGATGAGACAAGGGAATGCACATGTACGCAGCCCGAAGTGAAAGCTTATTTGGGAAGGTTGTCAGGGCCATTGCTTGACAGAATAGATATCCAGGTTGACGTACCTACACTGAAATACAGCGAACTGGAGTCAGAAACAGCTTCCGAGCCTTCGGGGGAAATACGCAAAAGAGTCAATAAAGCAAGAGACATCCAGCGAAAGCGTTTTTCACAGACCGGAATCTACTGCAATGCCCAAATGACTTCACCAATGGTCAGGAAATACTGCATGCTGGGAAAATCAGAATCGGAACTGCTCAGGGATGCTTTTTCTGCGTTGGGGCTTACAGCCCGCTCACATAACAAGATACTCAAGGTGGCAAGAACCATAGCTGATCTGGAAGGAGCTGAAAATATCAATACCGTACATATTTCAGAGGCCATACAGTACAGGATACTGGACCGAAACCTTTTTATGTAGGAGGATGGCATGAACCCGGACCTGAAAGAATGGATTTGGTTTGCAAATCTGAAAGGCATTGCAACAAGAAAAAAAGCAGAGCTTTTAAGGCTTTTCAACAGCCCTGCAGAAATCTATAAAGCTGATGCCATTGAACTGGCAAAAACAGGCGTACTGAACCGTGACAATATAACCGCTGTTTTATCGAAAGAATACAGGGACACGGTGGACAGAACGATTGAGGAAATAGACAAAAAAAATATAAATGTCATTACTCTGAACAGCAGTACTTACCCTGAGCTTCTGAAGAATATCTGCGATCCTCCCATATGCCTTTATGTCAAGGGGAAACTTTATGCAGACGAATTGTCAATTGCAGTTGTCGGGTCAAGAAGGGCTTCAGGTTATGGAATTACCGTAGCAAAAAAGATTTCGGGCGAACTTGCGCAGTCTAATATTTGCGTAATAAGCGGTATGGCCAGGGGAATAGACACAGCCGCACATGTTGGGGCATTATCTGTTAAAGGCAGGACGATTGCCGTTCTGGGATGTGGCATTGACCTGGTTTACCCGCCCGAAAACAAAAAGCTGATGGAACAGATTATAGAATATGGCGCGGTAATATCAGAATACCCGCCGGGTGTTGAGCCTGCACCTCATCACTTTCCGGTAAGGAACAGAATTGTCAGCGGAATGTCAGTTGGTGTTCTGGTTGTTGAAGCAGGTGAGAAAAGCGGCTCGCTGATAACAGCACAGTTAGCCCTCGAGCAGGGAAGGGATGTATATGCACTGCCGGGAAACGTAATAAGCATTAACAGCAAAGGTACAAATAAGCTGATTCAGGACGGGGCAAAACTAGTAACGTCTGTTCAGGATATACTTGATGAATTACACTGGTATAAAAACTTTAATACCAAAAATGTACATTTTGAAAACAACAGCAAAATAAACAGCAGCCTTGATAATGATGAAAAGGATGTTTTCGAGCTTCTCTCTTTTGAATCGCTTTATATAGACGAAATTCAAAAGAAACTTTCAATTAATATGCCCCTGCTCCATAGCATTCTGTTAAGCCTCGAGATGAAAGGTCTTATAAAACGTGATCCGGGCGGAAAGTATCGAATTGAAGTTTTATAATTTAACATTAAAAGTAAATGTTTTGTATTTTTGAAACTTTTTTTATTATTGATCGTCCTATATAGAGGTGTAATAAAAAAATTTTATGGTCCGGTTTAATAGCTTTTAATTAAGGAGTGTTAGCCTTGCGAAAGAGAAAAAGCATATGTTTAACTCTTGTATTTTTAATGAGTATTTCTGCTGTCTTTTTATCACAAACGGCAGAAGTTTTTGCCGAGCCTGCGCGGGAAGATATTGTCATTGAGGCTGAGGGTGGGTTTGGCGGAATTGCAAAACTCGGTGCCTGGTCTCCTGTAACTGTTAAAATCCGCTCATTAAACAGGAGTATATCAGGTGAAATTGAAATTGAAGTATATTCAGACCAGGAAAGTAAGGTAATTATTTCAAAGCCGGTTGAACTTATTGCAGGTAACGAGCAGGAGATACATTTCGAAATTCCTGTTGTAACTGCAAAAAGAGGAATTGAAATTCGGCTGACCGAAAATAAAAAGGTGCAGGCCAAAGCGGCATATACTTTTAAAAGACTGCTTCCGCCCAATATTGTGCTGATTGGTGTTTTGTCGGAAGACAGTGAGGCTTTTAACTGGCTAAACGGAAATACAGTTCCTGTAGCACTTGGCAGTGATGCAGCAGAGAAACTGAAACTTATGATAGCATCCGGTCAGATAAAGCCGTCAATAAGCAGCTCTATTATTCCAATACAGGATGATTATTTACAGAAATATGAAGCTGTTGTGGTTCCGCTGGACAGAAACACCTTTCCGGAAATGAACGAAGTAATGGAAGGCTTTGATATTCTTATTATCAGCAAATATGATACATCTTTGTTAAATAATGCACAGATTTCGGTTCTTGAAGACTGGGTTGAAACAGGCGGTCTTTTAGTTACAGGCACCGGAATTTCATGGCAGAAGGTATATCATGGCCTGCCTGACAGCCTTAAACCGTTTTCGATAACAGGAATCGAAGATGTTCAAACCGCAGAGGTTCTTGAAAAATTTACTGGCAGGGAAGCCGAGGGTGTAAATCTGAAACTGGCAAAAGGTAATCTCGGTTTTGAATACATACAGAGAAACGGTGACAGCGATTTCGATTACGTAAATCAAAGCTTTATTTATGGCAATTATGTTATTGCAGGAGACATGAATAATCCCATTGCAATAAAATACGGGAAGGATAACGGAACCATTGTTGTTCTGACATTTGATCCGACCATTGAGCCATTCACTTCATGGCATTCAAAAACCGCTTTTATGGAAAATATTTTCAGATATGCTAGTAAGGGCATTAATGAGAGATTTTATGAGTACATCAATGGATATTACAGGAAATATGCAGGAAAGGGCTCGGAATTGCAAGATCTTGCAACTAACGTTCCGTTTGACAAGGTACCTCCTTTCATGTTAATGTTCATTATTCTGGGTGTATATATCCTGCTTGCGGGACCGGTTCTGTACATTGTCCTAAAAATTCTTGACAGGAGGGACCTGGCATGGGTATTGATTCCCGCACTGTCTGTTTTGTTTCTTTCAAGCATGTACTTTTTCGGATTTAAAACCAGATATAATACTGCAATTGTGAATACCGCTTCGCTGGTTGAAATTGTGCCTGGTTCAAATGAAGCTAATGTATCATCTGCGATAGGCATTTTCAATAACCGCCGTGGTACTTTAACCATAGAGTATGACAACGATAACGGCATCCAGTTGCCTTTCACCAATCAGGATAATTATTATCGGATTTATGGGGGAGCAGAACCCGAAGGTAAAGTTGTTGCAAAATACACAACGGGGAATCGGAACAAACTGGAGCAATATGATGTTGCGCTGTGGACCCCGAAGGTGCTTTATGCGCAGAAAACCATCCCGTTCGATGGAAATATCCTTAACAATATAACAATAAAGGACGGAAAGCTTAAAGGCATCATTGAAAATTCCACACCTTATGACTTGCTTGACGCTGTAATTATTATTGGCAATAATATTATCCGTATCGGGGACATTGTTGCAGGTGATTCTGCTACTTTGGACATACCTTTTGACAGTGATGATGTATATAAACTGCCTGAGGAATATCTTGATGCAATGTATGGCAAAAACTGGTATAATACACCGAAGGAATATCCTGAGAATTTCAGGGAATTGAACCAGAAACGCAGGCTTGTTGAGAGCTATTTATATCGGTTCTTCAGTAATAACAGAGGAAGAACGGCATTTACTTTGCTGGCAATTAATGAGCAGGAATTTGACTATGGCTTGACAGTAAATGAAAAAGAACCGCAGAAGTATAACAAAAATGTGTTTGCAATGGAATCTGCCCTTAGTTTTGAGCCGGGGCAGGAAATTGAAATACCTGCAGGAATAGTAATCCCCAGCATGTACCAGGAAAATGACATTGCATGGTATGAAACTGACAACAGCCTGATGATACGCGGTCTGGGGGATTTGGAATTCGAATTTGTATTGCCGAGTAATTTAGCTGTAAGCGAAATGCGTATTTGTTCGGAAAACTATGTACCGCTGAGCGCAAAATACAGAATGAGCCAGGATGCATCCGGGAAAATGAAGATTTTATCAAACAAGTATAAATTCTACCTGTACAACGTACAGACCAAAACATGGGATGAAATACAAGCCGATACCACCGGAGGGTACCTGTTTGATACAACAATAAAAGGCAATACAGCACAATATATCGGCTCAGGCAATGAAGTGCGGGTAAAGATCAGCGTAACAGAACTTGGCCAGCCGGATGAGGAAGTTTATTATTATTACGATGAAGTAATCACAATACCGGAAATTTATTTGAAGGGGGTATCCAAATGATGGTGGTTGTTGAGAACCTTGTAAAAAGATACAAAGGGACATTGGCTGTGGACAGACTCTGCATGGAGATCCCCGAAGGTGAGATATATGGCTTTGTGGGTGCGAACGGTGCAGGCAAAACCACAACAATGCGCATTATTGCAGGGCTTCTGGCGCCCACATCGGGAAGAGTTTTGATCAATGGCATCGATATTTCAAAGGAGCCTTTGAAAGTAAAAGAGCGTATAGGGTATATGCCAGATTTCTTTGGAGTATACGATGATTTGAAAGTATCGGAATATATGGCGTTTTATGCGGGACTTCAGGGAATTTACGGTTCAAAATGCAGCGAATTAACCGATTCGCTGTTGGAGTTGGTTCGCCTTACGGAAAAGAAGGATGCCTATGTGGATACATTGTCAAGAGGAATGAAGCAAAGGCTGTGTCTTGCAAGAAGCCTTATCCACGATCCTGACTTTCTGATTCTTGATGAACCGGCATCAGGCCTTGATCCCAGGGCAAGGGTGGAGATGAAGGAAATATTAAAGGAGCTCCGTTCAATGGGAAAGACAGTATTGATTAGTTCACATATCCTTCCTGAGTTGTCCGAACTTTGTACATCAATCGGTATAATAGATGCCGGGCGGCTGGTTGCGAGCGGTTCTGTGGCAGAAATTGCAGAAAAGCTGTCACAGTCGGGATTAATTAAAATCAAGGTTGCAGATAAAGAGGAAAACGCGGTGAAGATTCTTATGGAAATTCCCGAAGTAGGGGAAATAAGTTCTGTGGCAGGCGTTCTGGAAGTTAAAGTAAACGGCGGGGAAAATATTTGTGTCAGGATTCTGAAAACTCTTGTTGAGAATGATATACCCGTAATTTCATTCCATCCGGTGGAAAGTTCACTGGAAGCTGTCTTTATGAAGCTTACAGAAAGGGGAAACGAAAATGAGAATTAATCCTGTTCTTCAAAAAGATCTGAAGACAAAACTGCGCGGGTGGAGAGCACCTGTCCTGATAAGTTGTTATATAATTCTGCTGGCACTTATATTGCTTCTGTATTTTACCGGCAGCAACATGCTTAATCCATATAACGTAAACGGTTATAATCCCAGATCCGCGGTGGATGCATATAATATTCTGATTGTTTTCCAGTTTGCGCTTCTTTTTATTGCAGTGCCTGCAATAACGGCTACCTCGATAAGCGGTGAGCGTGAAAGGCAAACCCTGGATCTGATGCTTGTAACAAAAACCCCGACCAGGAAAATAATTATTGGTAAAATTATTATTTCAATTGCTCATACGATGCTGCTTCTTATATCTTCAATGCCTGTGCTGGGTGTTGTATTTTTCTTTGGCGGTGTTGGGATTGCTGATATAGCCAAATTACTGTTGTTTTATGTGTTTACCGCGTTTTTTGTAGCAAGCAGCGGTGTATTCTTTTCCACGTTATTCAGAAGAAATATTTTGGCCATTATAACGAATTACATTTTTTTAGGCCTTATTACCTTCGGACCGTTTTTCATGTATCTTATACACATGTACATCAAGGAGTCTGCGGTGCTTTCTTATAGCCCGGATTATCTTGAAATTTTAGCTATTCTGTTCCCGTCGCCTGTATTTGGTTTTACTTCGTTTTTTTTCAGTGCAGGCTCAGGTTATTACGGTTATAATTTGTGGGGGAGCGTGGCCTCGTATATTGATGGTTACATCGCACAGGAAACTGGTATATTAAGGCTGATGAAGCCATGGATTGCAAACGGGCTTTTTAGTATCATTGCTTCAATACTGCTGATATTTTTAAGCACATTGATTCTGAACCCGATAAAAAGGCAGAGATAATAACCCGTTAACATGGGTTGGCATCAGGAATTGGTGGTTATATGGATAAAAAATATATATTAAGAGCCTTAAGGCCGCTGAAAAGGAAAATATATCTTCATAAATCCGTTAAGGTACTTCTTTCGGCTGTAACAGTTTCGGGTTTTATATCGCTGATTTTAGTAATTGTTTCGATGTTTGCCGTTGTTCCGTTTGTCAGGTATAAAATGCTTGCAATAACAGGGGCGGGTATTATTGCAGCGTTTTTTGTGTCTTTGTTTTTTATCCCGTCGCATGAGCGGCTTATTATGACAGCCGACAGCCTTGGCTTAAATGAAAGAATTATTACAGCATGGTACCTTATGGGCGATAATTCCGAAGTTGCAGAGCTGCAAAGGCAGGACACAAAGAGAGTGCTGGAAAGCACTGACCTTGCGTCAGCCTATAAGATAACAATCGGGAAGTATTTCTATATACCTGCAATATGTCTAATTACAGCAGCATTTATATTGTCATTTGTTCCGGGCAGGGTATTAAATGAAACCCGGATCAGGGAATCACTGATACAACAGATGAACCAGTATGAGAAAGAAATTGAGGAAGAGATAAATGCCCAGAAGGAAAAGAACCCCGATATCAGCGAAGAACAGCTGAAACAACTGAAAGAAGCTCTTGAAAAGCTGAAAAAGGAATTTAAGAAATCAGAATCCGAAGAAGATGCTCTGAAAGCTCTGGCGCAAATGGAAAATCAACTGGAAAAGCTGAAGGAGCAGGAGCCGCTTAAGGATTTAAGCACTCTGGAGAGTAGTTTAAGTGACTCTCCGCTTACGAAGGATATGGCTGAAGCGCTTAAAAATAACGATAAGAGAGCTTTGCAGGATGCGCTGGAACTTCTGGCCAATGAGCTTGAGAATGAAGAAAAAATGAAAGAACTGGCCGAAATGCTTCAGCAGGCAGCTATGAATATGGGAGACAGCTCGATGCTTGCAGAAGCACTTCAAAACCTTGCGTCAGATGCCGGTTCCGGAAACTTAAGCGGAAATGAGCTTGCCCAAAGCCTTATGGAGTTGATTCAACAAACACAGGAGTATGCGGAAGGGCAGAGGGATTTCGAAAATGCGCTTGCAGAAATCAGCGATACTTTAGGAGAAGCACGCAGGGCGATATCTGCGGTTGATCAACGGGTAGCATCGGGAAGTACAGGCAAGAAAGGTCAATCTGGCGGTAATGCCAACAGAGGTGATGGCTCAAAGCAGGGCAGCCAACCGGAAAATGGAAAAGGAAGCCAAAACGGAGGCAACAGTGGAGGCAAGGGCAGCAGCAAAAATAGCTCCGGTGATGGAAATGGTGAAGGAAATCAAAGCGGTAGCGGTAGCGGTACTGGTAGCGGTTCACAGGGGAAAACATCGGGAAGAGGTGCAGGAGGGGGATCAACCAGCACTGACAGCGGATACACCGAAGGTGAACAATCAGGGAATGGAAGGGCACCAGGTTCAAGAAAAGAAGAAAACTATAAGATGATTTATGTTCCAACGCGACTTGGAGGCGAAGGAAATGAGTCAACCCTTCCGGGACAGAAGCTTGAATCGGGCAGCAGTACTTATAACGAAACTGCCGGGCCGGTAAAAAAAGGAGAGATGGTGCCGTACCAGCAGGTATTAAGCCAATACCGGGAAGAAGCCGTCCAGACGATGGAAAGGCAGGACATACCTACAGGTATGAAGGAACTTGTTAAGTCTTATTTCAGTTCACTGGATTAAATAATTTAAAATATTTGCGAAAGAGCTCATAGCATAATAAACAGTCAGGGAGGATTTTTTTGTGCATAGCGATAAGGAAAGTTTTGAAAAAGTACTGAACACTGTCTTAAAAATAGAGGAAGAAGTTTCAAAGCACATGATAGGACAGAAGGAAGTTATCAGGCAGGTTATTATGTGTATGCTTGCAGGGGGAAATGTACTGCTTGAAGGCATGCCTGGGCTTGGCAAAACAAGGCTTGTAAATGTACTGGGAAAAGTAATGGGACTTGAGTTTTCGCGGATTCAGTTTACCCCTGACCTGATGCCTGCCGATGTTACCGGTACAAATATTATAGACAGGGAGGAAAACGGGGAAGGGGTGTTTCGTTTCCAACCCGGTCCAATCTTCAGCAATATTGTACTGGCAGATGAAATCAACCGTGCAACGCCTAAAACTCAAAGCGCAATGCTTCAGGCCATGCAGGAGAAGACCGTTACCGTTGCGAATACCACATATACACTGCCAAACCCGTTTTTTGTACTGGCCACTCAGAATCCTGTTGAAATGGAGGGTACATACCCTTTACCCGAAGCACAGATGGACAGATTTCTATTTAAGCTCAATGTGCCTTCCCCGGGATTTAACGAGTTAAAGGATATTATTAAGCTAACTACCGCAAACCGTGACGAAAACATTGAAACAGTCACTAATGCAGATGAAATAATCCAGATACAAAGAGCTTCAAAGGAGATTCCAATAGCAGAACCCGTTCTTGATTACGCAATAAAGATTGTTATGGCAACACGGCCGGATGAAGAGACTTCTCCCGAGCTTGTCAAAAAATATGTGAGATATGGTTCAAGCCCCCGTGGTGCCCAGGCAGTTATCAGTACCGCACGAATAAGAGCCCTTTTATGCGGAAGGTATAATGTTTCGTTTGAAGATATCCAGACTGTGGCATATCCTTCATTGAGGCACAGGATATTCGTTAATTTTGATGCGGTTTCAGAAAACATTACACCTGATATGATTATTGACGGGATAATAAAGGATGTGAAGACTTATCAGTGAAAATCCTTGATAACGATGATTTAAGAAAGATTCATGCACTTTCATTGCAAATCAGGATGCCGGTTTCCGGACAGGCATCAGGAAACAGGAAATCAAAAAGCAAAGGCAGTTCGGTAGAATTTTCTGATTTCAGGGAATACGCACCAGGGGATGATTTCAGGCGCATTGACTGGAATGCCTACGGGCGCTTTAACAAGCTTTTTGTGAAGTTATATATGGAAGAACGGGAAGCTCCTGTCCAGGTATTTCCTGACATGAGCATGTCGATGGATTATGGAAGTCCAAACAAGTTTGCCGCTGCTCTGAGGCTTGCCGCAGCAATATCATATGTAAGTCTTTTATCCTACGACAGTGTATATATAAACCCGTGGAATGAAAAAGTCCAGGGCATTTACGGTCCGTTTCGCACACAGTCGTCTTATATGAAGGTTGATAATTTGCTTTCGGGACTTATGGCTTCCGGGAAAAGTAATTTTTCGGATGCGCTCAGGAGTATGGAGTGGAAAGCCGGCCGCGGGATAAGTGTGGTAATAACCGACGGCCTGTTAAGAGACGGCCTTGAGGAAGGACTTAAATACCTGAAATATAAAAACCAGGATGTTTTTCTGTGCATGCTGCTTTCCCCAGAAGAACTGTCACCTCCGTTAAACGGTGCTATTGAGCTTGTAGACAGCGAAACAGGAGAGACAGTTGAAGTAACTGTATCTAATGCCTTGTTGAAAAAGTATGAAGAATCATTAAAACAGCATATGGCAAAATTACAGGAACAATGCAGGAAATGGGGAATTCACTTTGCAATGCTGTCTTCGGATATGCCTGTGGATCTAATGTTAAAATCAGTCATTACCTGAGGAATGCAATCAAAAAAGCTTAAGCACGCAGCAAAGGATGTGAGTCTTTGTCGTTTGCAACACCATATGGTTTTATCGGCCTTCTGGCCGTACCATTGATTATTTTGCTATATATACTGAAGCAAAAAAGGGAAAAAGTCACGGTATCAAGCCTTATCCTGTGGAGCAAGGTTATAAGCGACATGCAGGCAAGCACACCATGGCAGAAGCTTCAAAAAAACCTTTTGCTTTTCCTTCAGATAATTACAGCAATACTTATTGTCCTTGCATTAGCGGGTTTTTCACTGCAGCTTCGGTCGGATGCGGGCCGTTCGGTAATTGTTGTGATTGATCATTCGTTAAGCATGTCTTCCACCGATATAAAGCCCTCAAGGCTTAGTGCTGCCAAAAAAGATGCCGTTAAATTTGTGGATGACCTGCCCACAAACAGCCATGTAACGCTTGTAAGCATTGGAAAGGAAGCAAATGTACTAATCTATTCTTCAACATCAAAGGATGAAGTAAAAAAAAGCATTGAGTCAATACAGAAGTCCTCAGGTTATGTAGATGTGGCAAAAGCTGAAGAACTGGTTTTATCACTTAAAAATCAGGAGCCTGATACGCAAATTGTCCTGTTTTCCGACACGCCTTACAGGTTTGGAAATGAGCAGGTGCAATTTTCGGATTATAAAAAACAGAGTAATAATGTAGCTGTTACCGGGTTCACCCATACAATAACAGGTGATAATATCACAGCAATGAGTGTTATAAGAAACCAGGGAAGCAGCGAAGCTGAAATAGCTGTAAGCCTTTATGGCGATGAGAATTTTCTTGATTCGAAATGGGTTACAATACCCGCAAATCAAGCAAAAACCGTCTGGTGGGATAAAATACCGAATAATATAAAAACCATGAGGGTGAGCATAGAAACCGAAGACATACTCCCTGACGATAACAGTGCATACGATGTTATTCTTTCAGAAGAAGCTGTAAAAGTGCTTCTTGTCACAGATGGAAACATATTTCTTGAAAAAGCGTTAACACTGATTGAAGGGGTGGAACTGGTCAGAACATCACCTGGAGAACAGATTTATAAAGGATATGACTTATATATATTTGACGGTCTGGTACCTGATAAATTGCCCGAGGACGGAAATGTAGCCGTTTTCTCACCGCCGCCGAATAACCTGTTCCCTGTCGGCGGCTGGATGGATACTCCTGAAGTTGGTTCGTCAGCCCATGCAATATTCAAATACCTGGATAAACTAACCTTTTCAATTGGCAAAACCCGTATTCTTGAAAAGCCCGAATGGGCAGAAATACTGATGGAGTATAATGGGAATCCAATAATCATGGAAGGCATTGTTGGCAATATAAGGGTACTGATTTTTGGTTTTGACTTGTTCGATACCGATCTTCCTTTAAGAACCGAATTTCCTATTTTAATTTCGAATATTGTGAATGAATACGCTCCGCAGAGGGGAACTGTAATACAACGATTGTATACCGGCGATGTGGCACAATTTAAATTAAACCCTGATACACTTAAGGCTTACGTCCATACTCCTGACGGAAGGCGTGTGTCCGTTGCACCCCCTATACCTGCAGAGCCATTTATCGATACAGATGAACCTGGTATTTACAGTCTTGAGCAAGTAAATGCCGAAGGCAGCTTAAACACTCTTTTTGATGTAAATATTCCTGATGAATGGCTGATGGAACAAAGTTCAGGCGGCAGTACCGGTATAGACGCAGAATATAAAACCAGCATACCTTTTAAGAACCAGGCTGTCAGTCTGATGCTGCCACTGTTAGCTTTGGCCGTGGCAATACTTTTATTCGAATGGTGGTACTATGCGAACAGGAATTACGCTTGACAATCCATGGGCTTTGGCACTTGTTCCTGTGCTTATTGCCTTTATAATAATAACGGCCAGGAGTCTGCATTTCGGGTCTTTAATCAGGAAACGCCTGATAATTGCACTGCGGATCACGCTGATACTGTGCCTTGTAATTGCTATGGCATCTCCTGCCGTAAAATCCTCATATAACCGTACAGGCACTGTTTTCATTGCCGATGTGTCCGACAGCATAATCAGAAGCAGTGACAGAATACAATCTTTTGTCCAGCAGGCTTTAAATCACGCTTCAAAAAAGGATATCGCAGGATTTATATCTTTCGCTGATGAAGCAGTTGTCGTAAAAATGCCCGATGACAGCAATAAAACTTTTTCATTAAACACCAGGATAAAAACCGACGGTACGAATATTGAGAATGCATTAACCCTGGCCCAATCAATAATGCCCGAAACAGTTGCAAAAAGATTGGTACTTATGACCGATGGAAAGGAAACGTCAGGAAATGCATTGGAAAAAGCTAAAATGCTGAACAGGCTTGGATATACCGTTGATGTAGTCCCAATTGAAGCAACCGGGCAGGATGAAGTTCAGATAGAGGATTTCAGTGCTCCAAAACAGGTAAATGCGAAGGAACGTTTTGACATATCACTGAAAGTAACCAGCAATATAAATACGAATGCTGTGATAAGGCTGTATCAAAACAGGATGCTGGTCCAGGAAAAGACTGTTGAACTGTATAAAGGCGCGAATCTTTTTACTTTCACAGATACGTCAGATGAAAGCGGTATAATCACATACACTGCCGAGGTTGTTGCAGGCAACGATACCGTACTGCAGAATAATCAGCTTTCGAGCTTCACTCATGTTCTGGATAAGCCCAGGATTTTGCTTGTTGAAAGAGGTAATACCGGCGAGAACCTGGCGCGTTTTATTGAAGAGTATGCTCAGGTTGTGAGGGTAAAACCCGATGAAGTTCCCGTTACAATGCAGGAAATCATCAAATATGATGCTTTTGTTCTTGTTGATATTGATTATGAGTGGCTTAAAGAAGATTTTGTTACACTTCTTGAACAGGCTATAAAGCACCAGGGAAAAGGTCTCTTGGTAACAGGCGGTGAGAGCAGCTATGCTCCCGGCGGATATAACGGTACAACACTTGAAACTGTTTTACCGGTAAATATGGATATAAGTGAGAAGGAAGAAAATCCAAATCTCGGGCTTGTGCTTGTAATAGATAAATCGGGCAGTATGTCCGACGGTCAATACGGCATATCAAAGCTGGAACTGGCAAAAGAGGCGGCAATACGCGCAACAGAAGTGCTTGATGATACCGATCAGCTTGGCGTAATTGCTTTTGATGATGCGATACAATGGGTTATAAAAACAGAACCGCTTACCGACAAGAAAAAGGCAATTGACATGATTGGATCAATAAGGCCGGGAGGCGGGACCCAAATACTTCACCCGCTGGAAGAAGCATGGAAAAATCTTCGTGAGAAGGACACCAAACTTAAGCATATTATTCTTTTAACCGACGGGCAGGCCGAAAAGTACGGGTATGAGAGAATTATAAACGGATTGAATGAAGATGGCATAACATTGTCCACTGTTGCCGTAGGACAGGGGGCAGACACTCTTCTGCTGAAAGCCCTTGCTTACGGTGGGATGGGCAGGTACTACCAGACCGATGAATTCTCGGATATACCGAGCATATTTGCGAAAGAAGCCTTCCTTGCGGGACAGAAATACCTTCAAAACCGCCGTTTTTATCCCGAACTTGTAAATTCAATGGGGATATTAAAGGGAATAGAGGCATTACCACCGCTTGATGGCTATGTGGCAACAAAAATTAAATCCACTGCCCGTACAATATTCAGAAGCGACACCAAAGATCCGGTTCTGGCAGTATGGCAGTATGGGCTTGGAAGAACTGCTGCATGGACTTCTGATATCCAGGGCGTATGGACATCGCAATGGTCAATGTGGCAGGATGCGCCTGTGTTTTGGGGAAACCTGATAAGCTGGCTGATACAGAAAAATATCAATACCGGTTACTCTGTAGATACAGCTTTGAAAGACGGCAGGGGGATTGTTACACTTACCTTTGAGAACGATATACCACAGGTTGACGTTGTAGAAGGTGTACTTGTATCTCCCGACGGTACTTCGTCGGGGATAAAGCTTCATATTAAAGAACCGGGCGTTTACCAGGGGGAAATTGATAAAATGGATCCGGGTGCGTATATAGTAAACTTAAATGTTGCAGGGGAAAACAGCGAAAGCAATATAAGTACCGGTATCGTTATGCCATATTCGTATGAGTACAGGGTTTTACAGGATTCTGATAACTTCCTTGAAAAACTGGCTAAAGCGGGCGGGGGCAGGATTGTAACAGAGCCTGAACAGGTTTTCAGCGGCAGTGTGCAAAATGCGGGCGGAATGAAAGACTTAACGAACTTTTTCATTATTTTATCATTGATTCTGCTTCTGATGGATATTGCTGCCAGAAAGCTCAAAATTTCAACCGAATGGGCGGCAAAATTCTATACCAGGACAATAGCCCCTGTTGTAACAGGCATTGCGGACAGGCTAATCCGGAATCATTATACTTTACGGAAAAAAAATACCGTTCAGGAATTTACGGATTCCGGCAGGAATACAGCTGTCTCTGAAGCAAATAGCAGTTCAATGACGAAAAAAGACAACAAAAAGAATGAAACAGGTAAGGAATCCGTAAAACAGCAGACTCCTGAAGAAGTTGATCATATTCAGACGTTGCTAAAAAGAAGAAAACAGTGGAAGTAAAAAGAACCTTTGCGGAAATTTTGCTTGCCGATGAAAATGGCAAAGAATATGAGTATAGTTATACTATTGGAGATATAATTAAATTCAATGAGTGATAGCCTTAAACAGTGGTTTAAAACAGGCAAAACTGAAAAGGAACCCGGAAACACGGGTTCCTGAACAAAAAGATCATATTGATGCCCTGCTTTTGATTCATTCCTGTTTTTTGTTCTGATAGTCCCTAAGTGTTTTCTCTGCAACATCCTCAATGACACCAAGGATATTCATGACGAATACAAAATCATATCTGTCCCTGTAAAAAGTGGAGTAGCGCAATGTGTACCTCAGCAATTCGGTTGGTATGCCAATTTTCTCAGCATGGATGGGCTGATCGAATTTTTTGTATATTTGTTTATATTCATCCCAGCTTGGAAGGAAATCAAGAACTTTTAGAATTTTGTCCCAGTTGTTGACGATGGAATTATAATGTTTTTCAAAATCTTCCCCGGTAAGATTAAGGCATTTGTTTGCTTTTTCAAGCACTGAAAGGAAATCTTCTCCAAAGCATTGAACGACTTGTTTTCTGAAAGAATCGCGGTTTAGAATCCTGTTTTTGGCTTTTTCCTTATCCAGATTATTTATATCTATTTTTTTGAAATACTCATACATTCTCAGGTAATAACCTGTTGAACATCCTACTGCCGTGCCATGTAATGCGTATGGTTTTCGGGCTTCGAGCATCCTTGTTTCCCATATATGGCCCTGGTTGTGTTCCACAGAGGCTACTGCACGGGTTTGACCGGTGGTGAAAATGGTTATACCGGCAAGGATCAATCCTTCTATAATTGCTTTTAGCCCTTCATCGGTGGTGTTACGTATTTCCTCAACATTGCCGGTAAGCTTTGTCAAAGCCTGGGTTATAAGGTTTACTGCCTGTTCGTCAACTTCTTCGCCGGTAGTTATATTGGATATAAGCCAGTCCGCCTTCGCAATGTATTTCCCGTAAACATCTCCAAAACCTGCAATGGTAAGTTCTTTAGGAGCTTTTTTTAAAATCTCCGTGTCGAGAACAAGAACCTTCGGAGCACTGCCATGCCTGTGAACCTTTTTACTGTCAAAAATCATCGGTGCTGTTACCGAAGTGTATCCGTCCATGGAAGCTGCTGTTCCAACGCTTATAAACGGTTTTTTGGCAATATGGGAAACAAAACGGGTAACGTCGTTTATTACACCTGAACCACATGCAACGAGAAAATCCGGCTCAGGCTCCAGGGACATCATTACCTGGCCAACCGAAAGCTCGTCAGCTTCAATCCTTTCATCGCCCCTGTCCCTAAGCAGGCACACATCGGTTTCAATACCTCCCTGCCTTAAAATATCAGCCATTTCCTTTCCTGCAGCACGGTAAGTATTGTAATCGGCAACAATCAGGCACCTCTTGCCCAAATTTCGTTTCTGAACATAGGATGCGGTGTTTTTCAGTATACCCTTTCCAATATATATATCAATGTCTGAAATGGTATGCTCTTTTGAAACACCTTCCAATCTGAACATGTCATTTTCATAGTAATAATTCATGTCGGCCACCCCCCGAATGTAATATTGTTTGGAACTAAGCTAATTATAACATATAAGCCTTGTTCAACAAGTGATTTGGGGATCTTTTGTCACTTAATTAATTTTGCCCGGATTATGAAGTAACCTAATATTTCATTGAGTTATATCATATAATAACGAACTGTAACGCAATTCATTATTTAAACCTGTATGGAAATCATTTTCAGAGCCAAATTAAAACCAGGAGGTATAATGATGTCAAAGGGCAGAGTAAGGCATATGTTTCCCGGTGGAAACACTTCAAAGGGTTTTTTTAGTTTCTATGACTATGTTCTTCCCCAGGAAAGGGCAGAAAGGATTTTTATTCTGAAAGGAGGGCCCGGGGTAGGCAAATCCACGTTTATGAGAAAAATTGCAGAAACTTTGTACAGTGAAGGCTGCGATATAGAATATATGCACTGTTCAAGCGACCCGTCAAGTCTCGATGGCGTTGTTTTTCCTAATAAAGGGATTGCCATAATTGACGGTACTGCTCCGCATATTGTTGATCCGAAGAATCCGGGTGCAGTGGATGAAATAATAAATTTGGGCCGGTTTTGGAACGATGAAGGGATAATTAAAAACAGGGATAAAATACTGAAAACCAACATGGAAATAAGCGCGCTGTTCCAGAGGGCATACAGATACCTTCAGGCAGGTTACAGCCTTTACAGGGATAATGAGATAATTTACAGTCAGGCAATGGAGCACGGGAAAGCAAATGTTGCAATATCTGAGTTAATAGATTCAATTTTTGCAGGTATTGATGTTTCAGAAGTTGAAGGGAAACAACGTCACCTTTTTGCATCGGCAATTACTCCTGAAGGACTGGTAAATTATTTGTCCTCGCTTTTAACAACAGATGATATAGTAGTCATCGAAGGAAAGCCCGGAACCGGCACAGAGCGGCTACTGGAGAGGGTAAGGTCTGCTGCCGTGGAACGCGGTTTATACACCGAGTCCTATTATTGTGCTTTGAACCCTCAAAAGCTTGAGCACCTTGTTATCCCCGAACTTGATTTATCAATAACAACATCCAGCGAGGCTCATAATGTTGATGTGGATCCAACAGTTAAAATAGACTTCAATAGCTTTTTAGATCATTCAATAATAAGGAAACACAGCGAAGAGATAAATTTCAACCAGAATGGTTTTGAAATGCTCCTTGACAGGGCAATTGAAACAATAAAGAAAGCAAAGAAAAAGCATGATGAGCTTGAAGGTTTTTATGTGCCGAACATGAACTTTGAAGAGATTCAAAGGTTCCAGGAAGACATTCTTAAACGGCTTATGTAAATTTTAAATACTGTATAAGCAAGAATATGGTATAATATCTTAAAGTATTTGGCTAAAAAGTGCTGAAATGGTGGGGATACTTGTATCCGCCCGTGAAATAGCCTGATGCTGGTATAATTGATTAATCAGTTTACAGAAAACAGGTGATAATCTTGCTAAAATACGGATTTGTACGTGTAGGTGCGGCTGTGCCCGAAATGAAAGTTGCAGACTGCGGGTTTAATACCAAGAAAATCATAGAGATCATGGAGGAAGCAAAAGATAAGGATGTGTATTTAACGGTTTTCCCTGAACTTTGCATAACGGGTTATACCTGCGGCGATCTTTTTCAGCAGTCGCTGCTGCTGGATATGGCTTTAAAATCTTTGAAAGAAATAGCGGATAAATCGTCAGAATGGAACAATATTTTTATAGTCGGACTTCCGCTGCTGATTGAACAACAGTTGTATAATTGCGCGGCAGTTATCCAGAAAGGTAAAATTCGAGGTATTGTTCCGAAAAGATATATACCAAACTATAACGAATTTTATGAAAAGCGTTGGTTCCGGGAAGGTAGGAACCTGACAACTGATTTTGTAAAGCTTTTTGGACAGGAAATCCCATGCGGGGATGATTTGATTTTCCAGGATGAATTAACGCCCGAACTGAGTTTTGCGGTTGAGATCTGCGAGGACTTATGGATGCCTGTGCCACCGTCAAGCATCCAGGCAAAAAACGGCGCAGTTATCCTGTGCAACCTTTCTGCAAGCAACGAAGTAATCGGGAAAAATGAATACCGCAAAGTACTTGTAAAAAGCCAGTCAGGAAGGTGTATAGCGGCATATGTATACACTTCGGCAGGAATTGGCGAGTCAACAACCGATCTTGTATTCGGCGGGCAGGCATTAATTGCCGAAAACGGAACCATACTGGCCCAAAGCCAACGTTTTAAAAAGGGTTCGCAGCTGATTGTGCAGGACATAGACGTAAAAAGGCTGTATCATGAGAGAGTAAATTCCACTTCGTTTACACAGTCGGATTTTGCTGTTGCAAGCAGGAAAATAATTCTTGAACCTGTTTCTTTCGAACTAAGGAAGCTTTTGCGAAAAATAGACAGGCACCCGTTTATCCCGTCTGACAGCACAGAATATAACGAGAGGTGCAGTGAGATATTTTCCATTCAGACTACCGGGCTTGCCAAAAGGATGACTCACACCGGGCTTAAAAAATTGGTTCTGGGAATATCCGGCGGGCTTGATTCCACGCTTGCATTGCTGGTTGCCGGACAAACTGTGGATATGCTGGACCTGCCAAGAAAGAACATAATTGCAATTACAATGCCCGGGTTCGGAACAACGGGCAGGACATATGAAAATGCGCTGAATCTTATGAAATCAATGGGTGTGGACTGCCGCGAAATAGACATAAAGGCTTCGTGCCTGCAGCATTTCCGTGATATAGGGCATGATCCGGATGTTTATGATGTTACCTATGAAAACGTCCAGGCCAGGGAGCGTACACAGATCCTGATGGACATTGCAAACAAGGAGGGCGGACTTGTTATAGGAACCGGTGACTTATCGGAAATGGCACTGGGATGGAGCACTTATAACGGTGATCATATGTCGATGTATTCGGTTAACTGCAGTATTCCGAAAACTCTCGTAAAACATATTGTTATCTGGTTTGCAGAGAATGCTGCAACCGAAGAGACTGCCCGGATCCTTAAAAGCATTGCCGATACCCCGATATCTCCCGAACTGACCCCTCCGGACAAGGACGGAGAGATACAGCAGAAAACCGAGGATATTATTGGGCCATATGAATTGCATGATTTTTTCCTGTATTATATGATACGCTACAGGGCTGAGCCTGAAAAAATCCTGTATCTTGCCCAAATTGCCTTTGAAAATCAATACGATGGGAAAACCATAAAAAAATGGCTTAAGGTGTTTTATAAAAGGTTTTTCAGCCAGCAGTTCAAAAGGTCATGTGTGCCCGACGGTCCGAAGGTTGGAACTGTTAGCCTGTCCCCCAGGGGGGACTGGAGGATGCCCAGTGACGCAAGCGCTGCATTATGGCTTGACCAGATTGATTCCGAGTAGTTTCTTTCGGCGCATGTTGAAGCTACCTCAGTGAATAGCTGTTATTAAGAGTTTGAGTGCAGTATAAAAATAAAGCGTCCTGGTACTCCGAGAAATCTATAAACTCATCCAGCGCATCGGATGACGCAAGGCGAAGGTCTACAAGAGTTATTTTTGAATAACCTGCAAGAAGTAAAGGGGCGATGCTGTTTCCAAAGGAGTCTTTGAAGAGCAGCAGCCCCTTGTTTGTTGTACTTTCCGGATTTTCAACGGTAACCAGCGGTTTTTGACCGGACAGGAATACGTCATAGGGGTCTATGCCGTAAAACAAATCAGGTTCATATATACTGCCATACTCTTTGTAGTAATGGTCAAAAACCCTGGCATTTTCCAGGGCAGCATTTGTCAGGTAAATAAGAGTGTCAGGATCAATTTTAACCGCAGCCTGCCCGTAATATGCCCCGTAAAACGGGTACAGTGCCTTTTGTACATAATCTATCTCCGAAGCCTTTTTGCTGTTTCCCATCCCGGCCAGTATTTTATCTGCCAGGCCAATCAGCCTGTCCTGGCTCCAGTGGATGTCGGTACGGTAGTAATCATCAATCGAAAGGGACTCAAAAATATCAATGTATTTCACGTTGGCCATGTTTTCATCCATAATTTCGGACATTTTGCCATAGTCAATAGCCAGGTACCCATTATCCGGTGCCAAGAAGAAGTTCTTGTCAGGTATAATTGCATAGCCTGCATTAATGTTCGCCAGGTATTTATTATATATTCCGCTGATTTTATCCGCAGCATTCAGTACCGATTTTTCATTTAACGGATATTCCAGTTTGCTGATGTTTCCGTTGACTATATAAATCCGGTTATTATCCCTTTGCCTTAACAGGCCGAATGCCATAAAAGCTTTAAGATCTCTGAACCGGTCACGCAGAACAAACTGATCAAGGGTGTATTCTTCAAGTTCATTGAAAAAATCCCCATTCAGGAGCGCATTTATGGTGAACTTCGGGGCCTGGGCCAATGCACGCCTTTCACTTAAGGATATATCAATATCCGGAGAGATGATATTTCCAACCGAAAAGCCAAATATGATGATTGTGAATAAAATAGCTGAAACTGCGTTTTTAATACTGTCTCGCATATTTACCTTCCTTCAGTTGCGTTAAGTGCATTAAATCAATAAGTTTTAATAAGCAAATGTGTTAAAACCTGAAATATAAAAACGGATTGAAAGAACCGTCGATTAAATAGGCTGTAACCAAAAGCAGCAGTGATGCCTGTACCAAAGGTTCGAAAATATTTAATACGATGCTGGCTGTTTTGTTATCCTTAATTTTAGTTACCAGTGTCTTTGGCAGGGGCGTGGAACCGATGGCAGCTATCAGCAAAGTCACTGAATAGCTCTTTAAATAATAAATGGTTTCAGCACCTGCAAAAGATATATCCAGGAAGCCGAACATCCCCCTGAAATTATGGAAGCATTCACTCAAGCCGTTTCCATTAAACAAAACAAAGCTAATCAAAGTAAAAAACAAAGTATAAATGTGCCTTAAAAATGCAGGGGTTTTATCAAGCACCTTAAGCAAAAACAGTTTTTCAACAGATAAAAATATTGCAAAATAAAGTCCCCAGAGAATAAAATTCCACTCAGCACCATGCCAGAATCCTGTCAGGAACCAAACAAGGAAGATATTACGAAGCCATTTGCCCGTACCGTTCCTGTTTCCTCCAAGGGGTATATAGACATAGTCCTTAAACCATGTTCCGAGCGATATGTGCCATCTTCTCCAGAACTCGGTTATGCTTTTTGAAATAAAGGGGTAATTGAAGTTTTCAGGAAAGCAAAAACCAAATATCCGTCCAAGGCCGATGGCCATATCACTGTAACCCGAAAAATCGTAATATACCTGCAGCATAAACGGTATGGCCTTAAGCCAATAAAGCAATACTGCCTTTTCATTGGAACGGGCCATAATATCCACGAGCTCTCCCAGGGAATTTGCCATTATAACCTTCTTGGAAAGTCCGATAATGAAACGGTTAATGCCGTAAGCAAAATCTCTAAATGAGTGGGTTCTGCATACCAGTTCGGATTCTACTGCAGTGTATCTGACTATAGGTCCTGCAATAAGCTGAGGAAACAAAGAAACATAAGCTGCAAAATTTACAAAACTTTTTTGGACCTTTGCATTTCCTTTGTACACATCAATTGTATAAGACAGGATCTGAAAGGAATAAAAGCTTATTCCTATCGGAAGGTCAAGATTTAATGCAGGTATGTTTAATCCAAAAATAAAATTTATATTCTTTATTAAAAAATCGGTGTATTTGAAATACAATAAAGGAGCCAGGCCAAAAAACAGGGAGGAGATAAGCGAAAGTTTCGCATATCTCCCGTCTTTAGCCCTGTTTATCCATAAACCATGAAGGTAGCCGGAGAAGGATACGGCAATCATTAGAATTAAGTAAACCGGCTCACCGTAGAAATAGAAAAACAGGCTTGAAACAAGCAAAACGAGGTTTTTTGCTCTGGAAGGTACCGTAAAATATAATAAAAATACCACAGGCAGGAAGTAATACAGGAAATTTATACTGGAAAAAACCATGGTTTATTACTGCCCTTTCAGTGCAAGGAATGCCTCATGAAGGGCTTTGCATTCATTATCGCTCATGATAATAATTATCACATCATCAATACTGTCAACTATTACGTTTTCGGGATTCACTCCGACACATATCCATTTTTGCGGGTTAACATTTTCTTTAATCTCTTTTTTGATTTTTTCAATATCTGCGCCTTCCTTTACGCGTACAAGAGTTAATTCGTAGGCTGACGGCATCATAATGGGTTCTGATGCCAAAGCCTCTTTAAATTCTATACCTTGCTTACCAAGGTAATATTCAATTCTGTCTTCTGTAATTACAGTTTTTTGAAGTCCTTCTTCTACATATCTTTTAAAGTCTTCACTCACTTCCGCAGTTTCGTATATTTTGTCCACAATGTTTTCAAGGCTTTCATCAAGTACCGGCTTACTGTTTTCACCTGAACCGGGTGTATCCGGCGCCTTGGTTCCACATGCTGCGAAACAGAATATTAAAATAAAAGCAATGCTTAATAAGAGTAGTTTCTTCATTGTAATTATATCTCCTTTTTGTTTCTAATGTTGCGGGATGATTTAGCAATTCCTGCTGTGGTTGACAGGTACCCGTCATTTCTCTTTAATCCTCGTTATATCCTATTGACTCTTGCGACTATGAAATGGTTCCGGATATTCAGCTGGTAATATATGCAAACAACATCAAAACAGCCCGGGGTTTAATAACTTGCCCCGGGCTGAATCATAACGGAATCATGTTAAGCTTTACTTGCCTGAAATGGTTATACCGTCAAACAGGATATAGGGGAGAACGGTAAGGCCGTCACATACCGTTTCAGAAGATATGCCAATAATGTTCTTAAGCATGCTTGCCAGATTTCCGCTTATCATTGTCTCGCTTAATGCATTGGTTATTTCACCGTTTTCAATTAAAAAGCTGTTTTTTGCAACACCTGAGAAATCACCGTTTGTGCCTGGCTGGCCACCTGAAAATCTGTTCAAAATGATTCCGCGCTCTACATTTTTAATCATATCATTTAAACTGATATCGCCGGGATCAACAAACAGGTTTTGGCTAAGGTTTAAAGCCCTGGGAAAACCGGTTTTTCTTGAACCGTAGTTTGAAAGTATAAAGTTTTTCAAAACTCCGTCCTTAATGATTTCCATGTTTTCGCTCATGAAACCTTCGCCTGTAAACCTTTCCCCGCATACAACCCTCTCATCCAACGGCTTAGTGTAAATAGAGAGCTTGTCTGATGCTACCTGCTTTCCAAGCATGGATTTCCACGGGCTTGTTCCATCTATAATAGTGGGATCAGATATAAAATTGCCAAAAGCAATTGCCAGAATTTCAGCAAGGCATGCAGGTGTTATTATTACTTTGCCGACAAACTTGCCGTTTATGGGCCTGGTGTCTATTTGCTTTTCGCTTTCTGCATAAAGGGTTCTCTGCATACCAATGTCCATAAGTTTTTTATCCAGGGAGTCGAACTTTGCATAGTATCCATTGAATGAAGAGGATTTTTCACCTTCATGCGCCGAAAACATTGTGCTTATATCATAATTTCCATAAGTATAGGTGTATTCAACCCCATTTGTGTTCATAAATACACATTCTGAATGAATATATTTTGAAATCAGTTGTTCAAGAATTATTTTAGGGTAATCGGTTTTCAAATCAGCCAAGTATTCCTGGAGCCTGTCAAATAATTTTTCTTTATCAGGTGTCATTACGCCCGATACAAAATCCCCGTTCTTTATCTTAGGGGCGATTGACTCGGCTTCATCACTGACCGATGATTCGGCAGCAGCAATACATTCCTGAACTGCTTTGTCTATTGATTCCTTATCAAGCTTGTTCGCTGATATGACGCCCTTTTTACCGTCCTTTAAAGCTTTCATTACTATAGAACTGTTAAAGAGTGTTCTTAATAAACTGAACTCACCACCGTCAACGTTGAACTCGTCTACTTTATCGGTGGATACAATACACTGGGCATGATCAGCACCTGCTTTTTTCAGGGCATCAAGTGTATATGCAGCGATTTCTTTATTTGTTATCATGTTTACTACCTCCTTATCTTCCACCGATGTTGACCTTGCATTTTACTGCAGGGCCGCCCATACCAACAGGCATTGGCTGTTTTTTACCGCAAAATCCTGAACTTAACCATACCATGTCATCTGAGAGCATATCCACAGTTTTAAGCATTTCAAAGGCAACACCCGATATAGTTGTGTCGCGGATAGCCCTGCCAAGCTTACCGTTCTTTATTTCATAACCCATGCATACTCCGAACATGAACTCGCCCGTTGTATCAGCCTGGCCGTTGTTTGTATCGGTTAAATAATACCCGTCATCAATTGCTGCAATCATATCTTCAAGCTTGTCCTTGCCCGGAAGAATAGCAGTGTTTCTCATACGAATCAACGGTTCGTCAGAGAAAAGGTAAGCCCGTGCATTACCCTGTGGTTTCATTCCAAAATGCTGGGCAGTCTCCCTGTTATTCATATAGCCTGTCAGGATTCCGTCCTTGATTAAAACTGCGTCTTCGGCAGGTGTCCCTTCATCATCAACATAAACAGGCAGAGGTGCAGTTTCGCCCAGGGCTGTATGGGCAAAATCCACCATCGTTACCAGTTCGCTTGCCACCTGTTTTCCAAGGTTATGTGCAGCTACCGACCCTCCAAGCACTAAATCTGCTTCCACTGTATGCCCGACTGCTTCATGGGCAAGTATGCCTGCAAGGTTCGGATGCATTACAACATCCTTGTAACCTGCATCACAGTATACACCTTCCGCCTTTTTCATAAGGTCGGAATAAAGCTGGTCTATATCTTCATACAGGGCGTCAGGGTTGGAAAAGTTTTCATCAAAATATCCAAAACCTCCTATTGGTTTGAACAGCTCAACTGTAGACCCATCATTGGTATTGGCTGTTAAAAACAAATAGATATAGCTTCTGGGCATCAGGGAATGTGAATCGAATCCGTCGCTTACGACGAGGAGTTTCTCCATACTGTCTGTATATACTGTTACCGTCCGGCTTGCAAGGTTGGGATATTTCTTCGTAATATACTCGTCAAGATCTTTTGCAAAATCGATAAATACTTTTTGCTCAACATCTCTCACAGTATGTAAAAGTTCCTTTTTTCCTGTCCCTACGGTTGGAAACATCGGCTTGTTTTTCTTGACCCGTGAGTCCATAAATTTAGCGTTTTCTTCTGCTGCTGCCAATACGGCCTTTATTTTTTCATCGGTATATTCAGCGCTTGAAGCAAAGCCATATACACCGCCTTTATACACTCTGGCCGAAACACCGCTTTCATTGGAGCGCATGTTATTTACAAGGTTCCCGTTAAGAAGAGTAACACGTCTTTTTGTGTTTACCTGCGCTCTCAGTTCAGTATGTTCGTGCAACAAGGCTTTAAAATATGAAATTCTGTCTTCCAACACAGTTTTCCCTCCCGTTTAAAGAATTAATAACTTACATGTACTTCATTATAACATGCTTTAAATCATATTACGCAACAAAAGAAATATTGTCTTTTTTTCATAATTGTTTTGGATTCTTCTATTTTATGTCCGAGGGCAGAAGGCAATATGAACCAATTATTTACCACTTATATACAAATTATGTTATAATTTAATATCATGTAACCTGTGGGGAGATATAAGGTGTTAAGTTATGTTTATTGTGCTCTTGCGGTAATATTGGGTTTCTTATGCCAGAAAGCAAAAAAGATTTCATTTGCCGTTTTGTTTGTTTCGTACATAATATCAATTGTAATATCAAATGACGCTTTGATTTCGTTGTTATCAGATTATACCGGTATTGACAGATACATGATTATCTTGATTGGCGTTTTATTCTATGGCAGCAGTACATTTTCTTCATCGGCAATAAAATCAAGAACAATTAAAAAGTATAACCAAAGGGTTGAATATGCAGATTACATGATGAAGATGAATGTTCAGAATATTTTGAACAGTTTCAGGGATGACATTGAAAGATGTTCAAGCTTCAATCTGAAGTCCAATGATTTAATGGTTACATTATTCTTTGTGAAGGGAAATTTTATAAAGAAATTAATTCGTGTCGGGTTCAGTGACAACCTCCCCAAAATATTATCGGATTGGGATGGAGTTATAACAAAACTGAACCGCACAATAACAGGCAGAACAGTCATTGACGGGAATATTCAGGTTGTGGAAAACTTTAAGAATGCCTGCATTGATGGGCTGCCTAAAGATATACAAAGGTGGACAAAAGGTCATTTAAAGCTTAGAATAAGCATTCCAATAAAAAAGGATATAAAGGTCGGGTTTGCCAAGAAAGAGACGGTAAAATTCGTTATATGCTTAAGTTCGCAAAAAAACTTCCTTCTCAATAAAAATGAAAATCAAATTCATTTCGCAATCGATACCATTACGAATATTTTACATAAATATTTGGATTCAATCGACGGGCTCTATGAATATTATAGTTATATGTAGGAATAAATATGGTATAATTATATTAAGGAGTTGATTGGATGGCAGATACTGAAATCATAAGAATGGCAAACGGAGCCTATGAAATCCGAGGATATAATATTAAATTAAACAACTCAAAACCGCTTACACCTGAAGAAGCTCTGAAAAAAGTTCACAGCATTACCGAAAGGAAACCTTTCCGAAAAGCAGTAAAAAGAAGCGATGCTCTGTGCAAAACTGTAAGAAAAAGTAGTGCTCTGTGTAAATCTGCCAGAAAAAAGGAATCTCTTCACAGAACTGCCGGAAGAGGGGCATATATTGACTGAAATAATATGCTGAGGGTAATTTATTAAAATTATTCTATTACAAATAATTCATATTGCGAAGAAAAATGGGTTTTGTGCCGGCATCGCCCATTTTTGTTATCCGTTGATTAATACTTCTGTTTTCTTTGTGTTCTGATTTTCCCTTAAACAGTTTATTTCATGTCCTAAAGCTGCCTGTGGCATGCGTGATTAATAATGTTATTATATTTACAATTGTGCTGTTTTCTAAATCTTGGCATATTTTCTCACCATATTTTGCCTTCCGCCGGTAACGACTTCGTGATAAAAATTAAATCTTAAAGAACTGAGGAAACTAATTGCAGGATGCATATGGATGAACTAAAAAGAAAAAAGACGGCCCCAAAGAAGGTATATTAATATTTTACTGTTGCTCATTTTTTTCAAGGTTTGAACATAACAGCAGTCGAATCGTATTATCAGCGCAATTGGAATCTAATAACAAAAGCCTGTAACCAGTACAGTTACAGGCTTTCTGGCAGGGGAGACAGGATTCGAACCCGCGGCCCACGGTTTTGGAGACCGGTACTCTACCAGCTGAGCTACTCCCCTTTGTGTGACGAATAAAAGTATACAATAACTACGCATGAAATGTCAATATGAAACATGAGGATTTTATAAATTCGGTTTTTTATTTTTTATACGCAGTTAATCTGTATATAGGGAAGCCCATGCTTGCAAACTTATCCTCATACTCGGTTGTTACATTTCCCTCGGCATAAGGACTGTTGTGCAAATCATAAGTGACATCCTTAAGAATATAACCTGCCAATTCGAATTGCTCAAGGGAGAATTCAAAGAAATCACGGTTATCGGTTTTAAACATGATAAATCCGTCATCTTTCAATACTTTTTTATAAAGTTCAAGGAATTTAAGATTTGTTAATCTGCGTTTTATATGCCTTTTCTTTGGCCATGGATCAGAAAAATTCAAATATATACGATCCAATTCTCCAACATTAAAATATTCAAGCAGGTTTTCAGCATCGGCATTCGTTACCGCGAGGTTTGGGATTCCTTCTTCGGGTAATTTCTGAACAAACTTACCCAGTACAGGCAGGTATTTTTCCAGAGCAATATAATTTATATTCTTATTCTGCTCAGCAAGGGTGGTGATGAATTTGCCCTTTCCTGAACCAATCTCGATATGTATTGGGTTTGCATTATGAAAGTAATCCTCAGCCCATCTGCCTATGAATTTTTCAGGCTGTTCAATAAAATTCGGGTGGTTATATACAAAATCCAAAGATTTTGGAGCATTCCTGATTCTCAAAATCCATGGCCTCCTTTAGCTCATTTATTATCAATCCTTTGCCGGTAATATAAAATTTATAGCAAAAGATCAATTAATTATGATGTTTGCGCCGTTAAAACTTAAGCAAAATCTATTATACTTTTAATGTCCGGCGTTGTAAATAATATCGTGTAAAGTAAAGGATGGAGGTTAAGCAATAAATAAAGTTGAAGTTAACATGTTTTTTGCTATAATTACTTATGGACTGGATTGTGCTACATAAACACGTTCTAATAGGAACCCGGAAGGAAGGTTTTAATGAAATACAAATTAATAGCAGCTGATATTGACGGAACGCTTGTAAACAATAAAAGGGAAGTTACACCAAAAACAAAGGCCAAAATACATGAAGCAATCGGAAAAGGAGTAATTTTCGCAATAAGCAGCGGAAGACCCATCCAGGGAGTACAGCTTATAACCAGGCAGCTGGAAGCAGATGTTCCGGTTATAACATACAACGGTGCCATGGTTATCACCGGGGAAAGCAGAAAAGTAATATATTCATGCACAATGAAAAGAGAAGACGCTTTGCAGGTGGAAAAACTCGGAAAAGAGAGGAACACAACCATCGCCATCTGGGCTGAGAACCAGTTGTTTGTAAACCGTGCCGATGAACGTGCGGCAAAGTACAGTGAACTTAGCGGTACAGAACCAAAAGTGTATGAAGATATTGAAGAGCTTATAGCTAAAGGAATAAATAAAATTTTATGGTATGATGAAGTCGATCGTATTAATGAGTTTCAAAAAGAGCTGAAAGACATAATAAATCCCACAGTTAATTTTCATACTTCACAGCCGTTTTTCCTCGAATTTGTTGATGTAAATGCTTCAAAAGCCATTGCCCTCGAAAAATTAGGCGAATTTTACGGTATAAAAAAAGAAGAGATGATTGCCATTGGTGACGGTTTTAATGACTTGTCCATGATAGAGTATGCTGGTCTTGGTGTTGCCATGGAAAATGCCCCGGCGGAAATAAAAGAGGCGGCGGATTTTGTAACGCTGTCCAATGAAAACGACGGAGTGGCCTATGTGATAGAAAAATTTATTTTGAACGGGTAGCAAAAGTAATATTTTATTTTTCTGCGATTTGCATGATCTTGATTTTAATCCTGCGGAATAATATATTATTTATGTATATGGGTTTATTATTATGCCCCGGTAAGACTTGAAACAGCGTAACTCTATGAAAATTAAGGATGTATGCCTATGGATAATTTAATAAACTTGATGAAAGAAAAATATCCTACTTTTAGTAAGGGACACAAAGCAATTGCATCATACATTATAAATCACTACGATAAAGCGGCTTTTATGACTGCTGCCCAGCTGGGCAAAGAGGTCGGCGTAAGTGAATCAACCGTTGTACGTTTCCCTTTGGAGCTGGGGTTTGATGGATACCCGGAACTTCAGAAAAAACTTAAAGAACTGATTAAAAGCAAACTGACATCTGTGCAAAGGCTTGAGGTCTCTTCCAGCAGGATAGACAGGGAGAATGTATTAAAAAGCGTTCTTCATTCGGATATGAACAAAATTAAAATGACATTGGAAGAGATAGATGAAGAGAATTTTAATATAATTGTGGAAGAAATCCTTAATGCAAAGCATATTTATATCCTCGGAGTAAGAAGCTCTGCATCGCTGGCAAGCTTCCTGGGCTTTTATTTCAACCTGATTTTCGAAAATGTAAGACTGGTACATACCACAAGTGTCAGTGAAATGTTTGAACAGGTTCTGAATGCCAGGGAAGGTGACGTAGTTATAGGAATCAGTTTTCCGAGATATTCCAGGAGAACGACAAAGGCGATGCAGTTTGTACGAAGGCAGGGAGCTACGGCTATTGCGATTACCGATAATCCAAATTCGCCTTTGGCAAAGTGCGCTAATTATTCCATTTTTGCCAGAAGTGACATGAACTCTTTTGTAGACTCTCTTGTTGCCCCTCTTAGCATTATTAACGCCTTAATTGTTGCCATAGGATTGAGAAAGAAACAACAGATTCAGGATACTTTTGAAAAGCTTGAACGAATTTGGGATGAATATCAGGTTTATGAAAAAGACGAAGAATAGCATATGTATTAAATTCATTTTTTGAGATAAACTTAACTGTAAGACAAAATAACCACAAATGGTGCTGAATCAGATGAAAAACGTAGGTGTGATTGGAGCAGGTGCAGCCGGTTTAATTGCCGCTGGCAGAGCAGCAGAACGGGGGCACCGTGTTTTTATATTTGAGAAGAATAAAATGGCAGGCAGAAAAATACGCATAACAGGGAAGGGAAGATGCAATCTCACCAATGATTGCGATATTAATACCCTTATTTCAAATATACCCGGAAATGGGAAATTCCTGTATTCGTCGTTTAGCCTTTTTTCAAATAAAGATATAATCGAATTTTTTGAAAAAATGGGGCTGCGCGTGAAAGTGGAGAGGGGAAATCGTGTCTTCCCCGAATCCGATAATGCGAAAGATGTAGTTGATGCCCTGTTGAAATATACTTCCGGGCAAAACGTCCATTTCTGTTATCAAAGCAAAGTTGACGATATACTTGTTAATGACGGGCATGTAACAGGTGTAAGGCTCTCGGATGGAACAGACAGGAAGCTTGACGCGGTAATCCTTGCCACAGGCGGGCTATCATACCCGGGTACGGGCTCTACAGGGGACGGATACAGGATGGCGCAAAAGCTTGGCCACACAATAACTTCGCTAAGGCCTTCCCTGGTTCCATTGACGGTAAAAGAAGACTGGGTAAAAGAATTGCAGGGATTGTCTCTGAAAAATACGGCAATTAAACTCATCGACAGGAAGGGAAAAATAATATACAGCGATTTCGGAGAAATGATGTTTACCCATTTTGGCGTATCAGGTCCGGTTATTTTAAGTGCAAGCCGGCATATATTGAAATACGAATACAAGGACGTGTTTCTTTCAATAGATTTAAAGCCGGCTTTATCCGAGGAAAAGCTGGATAGCAGAATTCAAAGGGATTTTAGCAAATTCTCAAGAAAAATGTTCAAAAATTCACTTGATGAATTACTGCCCAATCTTATGATCCCGGTTATTGTTCAATTAAGCGGTATTTCACCCGAAAAACCGGTTAACCAGATAACGAAAACCGAAAGGCATAATTTGGTTTCTCTTCTTAAAAATCTGACATGCGAAATAACTGGAGCGCTTTCCTTTGACGAAGCCATCGTAACAGCAGGCGGAGTCAGTGTTAAGGAAATTGACCCAAAAACCATGGAATCCAAAATAGTGAAAGGCTTATATTTTGTCGGTGAGGTAATTGATGTTGACGCCTATACAGGCGGGTTTAACCTGACTATTGCCTTTTCAACCGGATATACCGCAGGAAACAGTGTTTAGCCAAATATGAAGCCATGCTTTCACCGTGTTGAGGTTTAAAAAACGGAGAATTGGAAAAAATATTTTGAGTATCTTCCAAAAAATATTAAAGCCGTGTGAAAGCATGAAGTTTAATTGGGTCTTGATAACAGTTTCAATTATAATGTGCATACTGCTTATTAGTGTTCAGGTTTTCAGAAGCTACCCTTTAGGTGTGGAAATTCCCGGAGATCCATACCGGGGTAGTCCGTTGTTGCCTTACCAGTCCTTAATAAAGAATGGCAGCATAACACTTGACGTTATTGGGCAGTACAAACCGCATGCCGTAATGCTTTTTAAAAACGGCGATCGCTTCCTTCTTGTTGAACAGTTTCCTATCACAGTTAACTTAACCGACGGCGATGTGTTAGAAGTCTGGGTTATTGAAGAACTCCCGGGCGCTGCGCTGGTAATAAGAAAAACATCTGAAAATATTAAACTTAAATATTCAAGGACGTCAATACCCCTTGAAAAGGGATTGCATCGTATAGCAAAGGTTTTTGCCAAAGACTGATATTATTAAAATCATATAATCATAATGGTTATCCTTGTATTCCCATGCCTGGTTTTATATAATGATAAATGTTGGTGAAAATATCTATCCCTGTTGTTCGGTAGCGGAGGATTATTATGAATGATAATTATGAGTACGGTAGCAAGGATATCGTAAAAGCTGCTATAAGCATGGCTTTAACGGGAACCCGTGATGAAGAAAAACATCTTAAATACCAATACGGAGAAAAGGGAATAAAATGCTGCGCTGTTGATTACGGCGGCGATTTTATATCTTCAATAGTAAAAATTATAGAAAGAGCCGTGGTTTCTGCAAAACGTGAGGGTGTCATTGTGGAAAGCCATGCCGAAGAAGGAGCTGTTGCAGGCGCTACAAGAGAGGCATTGAACCAGATTGCAAATAAGGCAATCGGGCTGAATGTCGGTGGCAAGATCGGGGTTGCTAGGTACCACGATCATGTTGCAGTTTGTGTCTTTTTCGGCATAGGTCTTTTGCATCTGAATGAGATATCAATTGGTGTTGGGCACAGAGTGGTTTAACCGCTGAAAATAAATATATGGAGGAGTTTCCTGTGAAGAATATACAGATAGCAATAGACGGGCCTTCCGGGGCCGGGAAAAGTACAATGGCAAAAATTGTCGCTAAAGAACTGGGAATCCTGTACCTCGATACAGGAGCAATGTATCGCGCAGTGGCATTAAAAGCAATACGTTCAGGGATCAACACAAAAGACAGCCAGGCTCTTGCCGAAATGGTAAAGGATATAGATCTTAAGATCGTATATGAAAATGGTGTTCAAAAAGTTATCCTCGATGGAAACGATGTCACAGAAGAAATACGTACACCGGCAGTTACCGTAGGAGCATCTGATGTGGCAGTAAACCAGGCTGTCAGAGACAAGATGGTGGAACTACAGCGGGAGATTGCCAAAGAAAACAGTGTAATTATGGATGGCCGCGATATAGGAACAAATGTATTGCCGGATGCAGACGTAAAAATATTTCTCACTGCTTCTGTAGAAGACAGGACAAAAAGAAGATATGAGGAACTTAAGGAAAAAGGTACACTGAAGCAAACATTTGAGGAACTGAAACAGGAAATGGAATACAGGGATAAAAACGACAGCAGCAGGGCATATGCACCTCTAAAAAAGGCAGATGATGCTATTTTATTGGATACAACCGGATTTTCGGTTGAAGAATCTGCAAAAACCATTCTTGAAATTATTAAGTCGAGGATTTGATTATGTTTTACAGGTTTGTAGCTTGTTTATGCAGAGTTTTCTTTTCTGTTTTTTATAAGGTTGAATATAAGGGCCTTGAAAATGTACCGGAAGATGGGCCTTTGATTATATGCTGCAATCATATCAGCCTGTTGGATATGTTTTTATTTGCCCATCGTATACCAAGAAAAGTATATTTTATGGCCAAAAAGGAATTGTTCAGTATACCGCTTTTAAACATTGCCATAAAAGCCCTGGGAGCATTTCCGGTGAACAGGGGGCATGGGGATTTGAATGCGGCGAAGACCACTCTGAATTTACTTAATGAAGGCAAGGCTGTAGGGATTTTTCCGGAGGGAACAAGGAGCAAGAAGGCAAAAGGAAGGGCCAGGCCAAAAAGCGGCGCTGTGCTGTTTGCCATTGAGTCAGGTGCCCCAGTTCTTCCCGTAGGTATTTTTGGAGATTACAGGATATTCACAAAGCTCAAGGTAGTGTATGGCAAACCTTTCAGAATTGAATGGAATAAAGGTGAAAAAGCCACAAAATCTGATATGCAGAATATGGCAGAAGAATTAATGGAAAAGATATATTCTCTTGGGCAGGAATAAAGTCGATGAATTCAGGAGGGTGCAAAATGGGTGAAATTATCCTGGCAAAAACCGCAGGTTTTTGCTTCGGTGTTGATAACGCGGTAAAGCTCGCATTCCGGACTTTATCAGAAAATCCAGGTAATACATGTGTGTTGGGAGAGATAATTCACAACAGGCAGGTACTGGAAAGAATGGAGCAACAGGGAGTAAGGGTTGTCCAAGATCCCGGGCAGTTGAACGACGGCGATCATGTTGTTATAAGAGCGCAAGGTATCGGTGAAGATATATATAAAGAACTGAAAAACAGAAATGTAATAATACATGATGCTACCTGCCCTTTTGTAAAGAGAATACATAACCTGGTCAGGGAGAAGCATGCAGAGGGATGTACAATAATTATTGTGGGTGACAGGAATCATCCCGAGATCATAGGTATTAACGGGTGGTGCGGAAACAAAGCCTATGTGGTTTCAAGTACCGAAGAGGTTGAGGATTTGCCTGATTTTACCAATTGTGTCTGTGTTGTTGCACAAACTACAATGAGACCTGAAAAATATAATGAGATTTATGATTTTATTAAGAAAAAGTTTGCAAATACCTTGAAATTTGATACAATATGTAATGCGACTGAAGTACGGCAACGGGAAGCACGCGAAATATCAGGAACAGTTGATATAATGATTGTTATTGGAGGAAAAAACAGCTCTAATACACAAAAGTTATATGAAATATGTTCTGAGAAATGCCCGTTGACATATAAAATTGAAACCGTGGCGGAGCTACCACCATTGGATATTAAGAATATCAACACTATTGGGATTACTGCAGGGGCTTCCACGCCCGACTGGGTAATCAAGGAGGTTATTGAAACAATGGAAGAAATGATGAACAAACATGAGTATGAAAAGTCTTTCGAAGAAGCATTCGAAGAATCCGAAGTAAACAGCCTGCGGGCCGGCGAGGTCGTAAAGGGACATATCATTGGGTACAACCCGAACGAAGTCTTCGTCAACCTTGGTTATAAGGCGGATGGAACGATACCCATGGAAGAATTCCTGGACGATCCGGACTTTGACCCTGAAAGGGATTTGAAGGAAGGGGATGAAATCCTCGTTTATATAACCAAAGTAAACGATGGGGAAGGAAATGTTTCTCTTTCCAAAAAGAAAGTGGATTTAATGGTCGGAATGGAAGAAATTGAAGAAGCTTTCAACGAAAAGAAGCCGCTTGAGGCTGTTGTAAAAGAAGTAGTAAATGGTGGGGTGGTAGCAAACTACAAAGGTGTCCGCGTATTTATTCCTGCTTCACAGATTGCTGAGCATTTTGTAAAAGATTTAAATGAGTTTTTAAATAAAAAAGTTAAATTTGAAATTCTTGAAATGTCCAAGAATAAACGCAGAGTTGTTGGTTCACGGAAGAATGTACTGGAAAAAGAGAAAGCAAAGAAGCTGGAAGAATTCTGGAGCACTGTTGAAGTGGGTAAAGAATATACCGGCACAGTAAAAAGCCTTACTAATTTCGGTGCATTTGTTGATCTGGGTGCAGTTGACGGTTTAATTCATCTTTCTGAATTATCATGGAAGAAGATAAATAAACCTTCTGATGTTTTAAAGGTTGGTCAGAAGGTAACAGTCAGGATTTTAGGTTTTGACAGGGAAAAACAGAAAGTTTCACTTGGATACAAAAAGCCCGAAGACAACCCATGGTTCAATATTGAAAAGAAGTATTCAGTTGGGGACGTTGTTGAAGGCAAAATAATACGTCTGGTTCCTTTCGGTGCTTTCGTGGAATTGGAAGAAGGCGTGGAAGGGCTGGTTCACATCTCGCAAATTTCCAATGTTCATCTGGCTAAACCCGATGAAGTACTTTCAGTAGGCCAGGTTGTAAAAATGAAGGTTTTGGAAGTTAATCCCGAACTGAAAAAAATCAGTCTCAGTATTCGAGATGTAGAGCCAATAGATCCTGTCCGCAACAACAATGATTCTGCTGAAAACCAGGAGGAAGAAGTTCCCACCGCTCACGTTGAAGAAATGAAAACTACAATAGCAGATATTATAAAAGAATAATGGTTTTAGCCGATATAGTATATAAGACCGGATTCTCCGGTCTTATTTCCTATTTGAGCAAACATACGGTTATATTTGAAATACCGGTATTAAGTTTGCAATAACAACAGACAGGTGATACTATTGTTTGACTATGAAGAGTTTAAAAAGGCTTTTTATGAACACTCAAGTATAGACTTAAATCTTTATAAGGAAAAGCAGATGAAGCGCCGCCTGACATCGCTGGTTGAGAGAAACGGATTTACCAGTTTTATGGATTTTTTTCGGGCGACACTCAAGGATCACAAGTTGTACCAATCATTCATAAATTACCTTACGATTAATGTTTCAGAATTTTACAGAAACCCAAATCAGTGGGAAATCTTAAAAAATGTTATATTTCCAATGATAATTGACAGGAAAGGTTCAATTGAAAGAATTAAAATCTGGAGCTCGGCATGTTCCACCGGAGATGAACCGTACACGCTCGTAATGATTCTGAGCAACTTTTTCCCTTTATCCAAAATTCGAATCATTGCTTCTGATATTGATTTGGCGGCAATTGAAAAAGCAAAGCAGGGACTGTACCCTTCAAGAAGCGTCAAAGATCTGCCAAAAGAGTATCTGAACAAGTATTTTACACGCATTAGTGATGAAACTTATAAAATATCGGATGATATCAAGAAATGTGTTGATTTCAGGCAGTTAAACCTTCTCCGTGATCCGTACCCCCAGGAGGTTGATCTTATTGTTTGCCGAAATGTACTGATATATTTTACCGAAGAAGCCAAATCCGATATATATAAGAACTTCAACCGCTCCCTTACAGAGAACGGTATACTGTTTCTGGGCAGCACCGAGCAGATAATCGGGGCAGCCAAATACGGCCTGAAACCTATTTATACCTTTTTCTACCAGAAAGTCCAGAAAGTATAAAAATTTAGGCAAAAAAATATCGAAACATGGTTTCGATATATCATTCAATATTAATAAAAGTATTTTTGAATTTATATAATAGGAGCAAGGAGCATGATTTCTTCATTGGCATTATAGATTGTATCAAACTGTGAAATTGGTAACGGGTTTCTGCCTAATCCGGCTTCAATTGTGAAACCCGGCCTTCTGAATTCTTCAATGAACCAGTCTTTGTATCCTGCATACGCAGCTTCATACGGAGTTTCTGATAATTGGTATCCACTTGCACGGGCAAATATTTCACCTATTTCCCGTGCCCGTGGAATCTGTATGTTTTTATATAGCCAATAAATAACCTCTCCCTGGGTGTGATACGCAATAACAAGTTTGAAATTATGCTGCCTGGTAAAGTTCACCATGGTTTGGGTTTCGGGCTCGGATAATGGGTATGGTCCTCCATAACGGGTTGGGCCAGGGCCGAAAATGCCTAAGGATTCTTCCTGTGCTTTTGCGTCTTCCCAGCTTGCAGGATAATTCCTGTTCAAATCGGTGCCTCTTATATTTGCCTGCCAAACCTGAGAAAAAGGCAATCCTGTCTGGTTCCACTGAAGAAGCTGGCTGTAATATGGATTGTCGGGTTTGAGCCCTTCCAGCACAAGGTTTACACCATCAGGGTTAACCATCGGAATAATGTAAATACTGCTTCTGTTCCAAATTTCACGCACATTATACCCCCTTATGGAATACCCGAAGGCATATGCGCGGCAAAAGTTCTCTATAAATTTCATCAGCAGCGGGGTTGTTATCCATTCAAGGGCATGATGGGCGCCATTATAGTGGACTTCTACGGGGCCCGTACCCAACCTGATATAATACAGATTTCTGCCAAGCACGCTTCTGCCTGCAATACCTGTTTCAATAAACGGGTACCTGGCCTCAAGCCCATCTATATCCATCTCCATGATGTCATAGGTGTAATCTATGTCGGTAAAGACTACGTCAATACCATATGGAACTGTAATAATCTGTCCGACTCTGAGATACAGCGGGTTCACACCTGGATTTGCAGTAAGTATTGCATTAACGGTTGTGTAATATCTTTGAGCAATCCTGTACAAGGTATCACCTGGACGAATTGTATATGTATCGTATCCGCGAAGAAAACTTTGAAAATAATTCCACGTAACAGGACCGACTATCCCGTCAGGTGTAATACCGTTATTCCTCTGAAAATCTGCCACTGCGCGTTGAGTCCGGGCACCGTAAACCCCGTCCACCGGTCCCGGGTTATAGCCGATTCTTGCAAGCAGACTTTGAACAAGCTTCACATACGGTCCCCGGGAGCCAAGCCTTAATGTTTCCATAAAATCACCACACAACGAAAATACCTGCTATAACATCATATTAGACTTACGCAAAATGGTTACAAAGACCGATGACTAATAATTTTTGATATGGTAGAATATTGAGTGCTGAGCCATATAAGAGAATGTTTTGATGAAAATAAGGAATACATCTGGAGGTACTTAAAATGAGGGGGGGTTTTGTGAAAAAAGTAATTCTGGCACCAGATTCTTTCAAGGGTACAATGAGTTCCATAAGAATATGTGAAATCATGGAGAAAGAGATCAAAAACTTTTTCCCTGACTTGGAGATTATAAAAATCCCTGTTGCAGACGGCGGGGAGGGGACGGTTGATTCCCTTGTTCAAGCAGCTGATGGAAATAAAGTTTATGTAAAGGTTAAAGGTCCATATTTCGAAACAATAGATTCTTTCTATGGAATTCTGGCTGACGGAGAAACAGCTGTTATTGAAATGGCGGCTGCGGCTGGGCTTCCACTTGCTGAAAGCAGAAAAAATCCCTCGGCGACAACAACATATGGTGTCGGCGAGCTTATCATGCATGCTGCTTCAAACGGATGCAAAAAGTTAATAATAGGCCTTGGCGGAAGCTGCACGAATGATGGCGGAGCAGGTATGGCAGCTGCTCTTGGCGTTAAATTCCTTGATAATGAAGGAAATGAATTCATACCCGTAGGAGGAACTTTGTCCCGAATCTGGAAAATTGACACTTCGGAGATGCTGGATTTGTCAGACCTTAAAATTACAGCCATGTGTGACGTTGACAATCCCTTGTGTGGTGAAAACGGAGCAGCTAAAATTTTTGGCCCTCAAAAAGGTGCAGATCATGAAATGGCAGAGCTTCTTGACAGAAACTTAAAGCATTTTGCTGATGTTATAAAATCACAGCTTAATAAGGACATTCTTGATATGCCCGGGGCAGGTGCAGCAGGAGGATTGGGAGCAGGAGCCGCTGTTTTTCTTAATGCAGAGCTTAAACGCGGTATAGATGTTGTTCTCGATACTGTGCAGTTTAACACGCTGCTGGACAAGGCAGATATGGTTTTTACCGGTGAAGGGAAAATCGACGGACAAAGCCTTAGAGGAAAAGTGGTTCATGGAGTTGCAGCAAGGGCTAAAAAATATGGAGTCCCTGTTATAGCTGTTGTTGGTGATATTGGTGACGGCATAGAAGAAATATACAATTGCGGAGTATCTGCAATTGTAAGTATTAACAGGGTTGCCGTGCCTTTTGAAATTGCCAGGCACAGAAGCGAAAAAGATCTTGCGCTTACAATGAATACAATTATGAGATTATTAAGCCTTAATTTAAATTGAAATTATAACCAGGTACTTGATAAATTCCGAAAAAGTATATATGATACTGTATGTTTTGATTTTTTGTGGCGATTAGTGTCAATCAAGATTTTAAATGACTTATAAGTTTATAAAAGGGGAAAAATAACTTGCGTAAAAAAAATAATGAAATAGACATGTGCAATGGGCCATTGCTTGGCAAAATTATCATTTTTTCAATTCCGATGATTTTATCCGGTATTTTACAGCTTCTTTACAATGCAGCGGATGTAATTGTTGTAGGGCGTTTCTCGGGAAGTACGGCTCTGGCCGCAGTGGGTTCCACGGGTTCACTCACAAGTTTGATAATCAGTTTGTTTATGGGATTGTCAGTCGGAACAAGTGTCGTCGTTGCTCAGTATTATGGTGCCGGAGACTGGAAAAATGTCAGCCAGGCGGTACATACTTCGATCGCAACAAGCATCATCAGCGGCATTATTGTTGGCATAATCGGGTTTTGCATGGCTGAAAGGTTCCTGATTCTGATGGATACTCCAGGTGATGTACTGGATCAGGCTGCATTATACATGCGTATTTATTTTATAGGTGTGCCTGCTTCCATGATCTATAACTTTGGAAGTGCAATACTGAGAGCAGCAGGTGATACAAGAAGACCGTTCATATTCCTGTCTCTATCGGGACTGGTTAACGTTGTGCTGAATCTTATCTTTGTAATTGCTTTTAAAATGGGGGTTGCCGGAGTAGCACTGGCGACTGTTATATCCCAGATTATTTCTGCTGTGTTAATAATTATATGCCTGTTGCAGTTTAACGGGCCCTGCAGGCTTGTTCTGAAAGATATAAAAATTTATCCCGATAAGCTTTGGAAAATAGTAAAAATTGGCCTGCCGGCCGGTATTCAGAGTTCAATTTTCGCTATATCAAATGTATTGATTCAGTCATCAGTTAATTTGTTCGGCTCTGATGTTATGGCTGGAAACTCCGCTGCGTCGAACATTGAAGGTTTTATTTATGTCTCAATGAATTCCATATATAATACGGCGTTGACTTTTACAGGCCAGAATGTAGGGGCAAAAAAATACGATCGTATCAACCGGATACTTGTAATCTGCCTTTTAACAGTCCTGTCAATTGGGCTTGGAATGGGATTTATAGCGCTTATTCTGGATGAACAGCTGTTAGGTATATATGCTCCTAACAATACCGAAGTAATAAAATATGGCATCATCAGGCTTAACATTATAGCCAGAACCTATTTCTTATGCGGTATGATGGAGGTTATGGTCGGAATGCTGAGAGGAATGGGCAAATCATTGATGCCGATGATTGTATCGGTGCTGGGGGTTTGTGGTACAAGAATTACCTGGATACTTCTGATTTTTGCCCAAAACCGTGACCTGACCATGCTTTATGTATCATACCCCGTATCATGGTTTGCAACTTTTGCGTTTCACTTTATAACTTTTCTCATTATTAAAAAGCGGGTTGTAGCAAAAGAAAAGGCATTAGAGGTTCAACCGGTATGATGCGTTAAGAATTTCTTTTGCTTTGATAAAACTCCCTGTGTTATTTTCAGGGGGTTTTTTTATTTCAGTAATATAAAATGATAATTATCAATTTGCCTGGAAACAGAAATTTACGGTAAGCAGAAGGTATATTTTCATGCATGTCAAAAGAAAAAATTAAGGCTCTCAGGATACCCTGAGAGCCTTGGTGCGAAAGGCGGGACTTGAACCCGCACGTGCTTGCGCACACTAGAACCTGAATCTAGCGAGTCTGCCAATTCCACCACTTTCGCATGTCGTTCACACGAAACAATGTTAATTATAAAGTGGAGAAACTGGTTTGTCAATAGCAAATCTAAGTTAATTTTTAAGGAAAATCATGTCATTTAATGTTTTTATACCAGTCATTCTCTTCTTTTGTAAGCTGTTTGCCGCCATTGTTGCATCATAAGTTAACCATTTCGTGAAAGAAGCTGATCAGCACAAAGTCTGAAGTTTACAAACAGTACATGTTCTATAAAGTGTTTCAAAAGCCTTGGGCTGACACCAAAAGCATATCGGCAGCTGATTCTATTTGTTCTTTTCTAACCATTCTACTTATTGTATAATTAATATTAAGCATTGTAACTGTTTATGATAATACTTGAACAGTAATTTGACCTTTATATATTTTGGAGAACGGTGTAATAAAGTGGAAGATGCTGAAAACTGGAGGGGTTTTATGAGCACTAATGATAAGCCGAAATGGTGGAAAATATTTGGTATTTCTTTACTGATTATTGCTCCGATAACAGCTGTGATCGTAGCTTTAATATTAATGAACAGAAATTCCAAAAGGGATTTTACGATAAAGGTGGAAAAATAGTCTATTAGAAAGGTTTGACATATGCTTCACGAATTTTCGAGGACTGAACTTTTAATCGGGAAGGATGCATTAAACAAGCTAAAAAACAGCAAGGTTGCCATATTCGGAATTGGCGGCGTAGGTTCTTTTGTTGCAGAAGGACTTGTGAGGGCGGGTGTAGGCAAGTTTGTTCTTGTGGATGACGATTTGATTTGCCTTACTAATATTAACCGCCAGATCCACGCAACAAGAAAAACAGTCGGCAAACCAAAGGTTGAAGTAATGCGCGACAGAATCCTTGAAATAAACCCAAAGGCAGAAGTTACGGCTATCAGAAAGTTTTATATGCCCGGGTGCGCCACCGAAATTATCCGGGGCGATGAGGATTATATTGTTGATGCCATTGATACCGTTACTGCAAAGATAGATTTGATTGTTAATGCAAAGAAACTTAACATTCCGGTAATAAGTGCAATGGGAGCCGGGAACAAACTCGATCCCACCAGGTTTGAGGTTACAGATATATATAATACGTCAATATGCCCCCTTGCAAAAGTGATGAGAAGAGAACTGAGAAAACGTGGTGTTGATTCGCTTAAGGTAGTGTATTCAAAAGAAGAGCCTATAATACCCATTGAATCTGAAGAAAACAGTTGTAAAACAGGCTGTGTATGTCCTAAGGGGACCGAACGCAAGTGTACTGCACGAAGGCAGGTACCTGGAAGTATTTCCTTCGTCCCGTCTGTTGCAGGCCTTATTATTGCCGGAGAAGTAATAAAAGATTTGATTAAATAGATAAATTTCATATCTTAATTGCTTTCCATGTTTCTTAATTTTTTTGATATGGTATGTTTACTTCATGTAAATTATTATATAATGAATTTAATAACCGGAATTACATGATTTGTTATAAAATGTAACAATTAACCGTTTTAATGGAAGGTGGACAAGTTTGAACAAGGCATTGGAATCATATAAAGAGAGAATCAGGGGGAAAAAGGCGGCGGTTTTAGGATTTGGCGTAAGCAACAGGCCTCTGGCAAAGACCATAGCCCAATGGGGAGCGGACGTAACTGTTTTTGACAGGAAAAATGAAGAGGAGTTTCCGTCAATTTCAGAGTATAAAGATTTAGGAATCAAATTTTCGTTAGGCCAGGGATATTTGGATAATCTTAAAGGTTTTGACATGATATTCAGAACACCGGGTATGAGATTTGATATTCCGGAAATTCAAAGGGAATTGGCAAACGGAGCCGAACTTACATCCGAAATGGAAGTATTTTTTAAGCTGTGCCCGGCAAAAATCTATGCGGTTACAGGAAGCGACGGCAAAACCACAACTACCACCCTGATATATGAAACATTAAAACAGGAAGGATATAATTGCTATTTGGGTGGGAATATAGGCACCCCCTTGATAGATAAGGTTGATGAAATAGATCAAAACGACAAGGTTGTTCTGGAGCTTTCAAGTTTCCAGCTTCTTACGATGAAAGACAGTCCGGATGTAGCAGTTATTACCAACGTTTCCCCGAATCATCTGGATATACATAAATCAATGGAAGAATACATTGATGCAAAAAAGAATATATACAGGCACCAATCAAATGACGGCAGGGTTGTATTAAATTATGACAATCTGATCACAAGAAGTTTTATACCCGAGGTAAAAGGCAGGATGATATTGTTCAGTATAAAAGAAGAATGTGCAACAGGAGCATTCCTTAAAGGAAATACAATTGTCTACCGGGAAGGTAACATGGAAAAAGAAATATTATCCATTGACGATATTAAGCTTCCGGGCATGCATAATGTGGAAAACTATCTTGCGGCAATATCTGCTGTAATACCAGAAGTCAGCACCGGATCAATTATAAACGTAGCCCGGAATTTTGCAGGTGTTGAACATAGGAACGAGTTTGTACGAACAGTAAATGGCGTATCTTTTTATAATGATTCCATAGGTTCAAGCCCTACACGTACCACTGCAACATTAAAATCCTTCAAGAGAAAGGTTATATTAATAGCCGGAGGATATGATAAGAAGCTGTGTTATGACGAGCTAGGGGAAATAATTCACAATAATGTAAAATCTATGGTGTTAATGGGCAATACCGCTGATAAAATTGAAAAGGCATATAAGGATTATGTTCAAAAAGAAAAGGTTGATCCAATTCCGGTAATAAGGGTTTCAAATATGGAGGAAGCGGTAAATGCAGCCTATAAACTTGCAGCAAGCGGAGATATTGTTGTTTTGTCCCCGGCAAGCGCAAGCTTTGATTTATATTCAAATTTCATGGAGAGAGGTAATCATTTTAAGGAGATAGTACAAAGGTTACAGACGGGCTAATATAGATGTGTCAGTAACTTATGGCGGATGATGCTGCGTTTTAAGCACAACTTAATACAAAATTCCTTAAGGAATACAAGGGGGTTCTTATATGGAGAGTAAAACTATCATGCAGAGTATTGCAGAAAATGTCGGTAAGGTTATGGTAGGTCAAAGCGGTGCTGCAAAGCTAATGGTGGTATGCCTGGCAGCGGGCGGGCATGTGCTTATCGAGGATGTTCCGGGTATAGGAAAGACCACAATGGCAAATGCCCTGGCTAAATCCATAGGGGTGTCCTTTAACAGAATTCAATTTACCCCTGATATACTGCCGTCAGACATTACAGGTTTCTCCATGTATAACCCCAAAACAGGCGAGTTTGAATACAAACCGGGCAGTATAATGAGCAATATTATTCTGGCTGACGAAATTAACCGTACTTCGCCGAAAACTCAGGCCAGCATGCTGGAGGTAATGGAAGAAAGGCATGTCACGGTAGACGGGGTAACATATGATGTACCCGACCCTTTCATGGTTATAGCAACCCAGAACCCGGTGGAGTATATGGGTACATATCCGCTGCCCGAGGCCCAGCTTGACAGGTTTTTAATGAAAATCACCATGGGTTACCCCGACAGTGAAGATGAAGTAAATATTCTTTTCCGTTTCAAGAATTCAAATCCTCTGTATGATCTCACACCCGTTGCTGACCGGAATCAAATTTCAGAATTGCGCAGGCAGGTAAGGGAAGTTCATGTTGAAAGGGCAATAGGAGAATACATTGTTGAAATTGTGCAAAGCACCCGGCGGCAGGAACATGTACTTTTAGGATGCAGCCCAAGAGCTTCCATATATTTAATGCGGGCATCCCAGGCACTTGCCCTTTACATGGGAAGGGACTATGTTGTTCCTGATGATGTTAAAAGCCTGGTTGTGCCTGTTCTTGCCCACCGCATGATTTTACGGCAGGAGGCAAGAATCAGAAAAATTACTTCCGAAAGCATACTTTCTGACTTATTGAAAAATATTAGAGTTCCGGCTTGAGCAGACTGCTGCCGCATCTGTTTAACATAGATTTTCCTGCTGTATTTTATTAAATTTTGAAGGAACCTGAATCTTATGAAAAGAAGTAGGATAAGTTATTTTATATTGCTTTTCTTATCATTCGTGTATATATATTTCGATGGTGGATTTCTTCCGTATACGCTTTTTTATATCATGTTATCACTTCCTGTAGTATCTTTGGCCTATCTGATTATTGTCTTTTATACCTTTAAATACACCGAAAAACTTGTGAAACGGGAGTACCAGAAGGGTGAAATCCTGGATTATACCCTGAGGATTCACAACAATACGCCGCTTTATATTGCATACTTTACCGTATACATGCATATGGAAGGGCAGATGCTTATTAAAGGCATGAAAAATGAGCATATCACGCTTAAGCCTTTCAGTGTTCAGGAGTTTAAATTCAATGTTCCGATTCAGTACAGGGGAAAATATAAAGTGGGAATATCACATATTGAAATTAAGGATTTTCTTAATCTGGTTTCGTTAAGATATCTGCCTGGAGAAACGAAGCAAATACGGGTTTTCCCGCGTATCCTGCCGGTTGAAGAACTGGATATTCCATATGTCAGAATGTCGGAAAATGAATACCTGTCGCAGAACAAAGACGCAGGGCATACTGAGGTCCGGGATATTAGGGACTATAAGTACGGCGACAGTTTCAAAAAAATCCACTGGAAACTGTCATCAAAATATAATAAGTGGCTTGTAAAGGAAACAAATGCATCATCCGAAAAAGAGTTCTGGGTTCTTCTGAACTTATGCAAAATAAATGGAAGCGCCGAGGATGTTTTGCTGAAAGAGGACAGAACGGTTGAGTTTCTTGTTTCCCTAGCCAGAGTGCTATTGAACTCGGGCTTTAACATTAAACTGTGCTTTTACAGATTCGAACAGATATGTCTTACATACTCGGGGAGCAATGGTTTTATGCAGCTTTATGACTTGATGTCATTTATCCCGTTTGACCAGGATGCAGATTTTAATGATATTATGAACCAGTTTGCTGACAATATGCCTGAAAGGCAAAGCGTAATGATCTTTTCCCCGGTGGTGGACGAAAGACAGCTTGACTGTTTTAATAAAATGGCTGCAAACGGCCACGATGTTTCTTTATTTTATTGCGATGTGGAAGAGAGCGAAATAAAGAAAGATGTTGAAACAGCCCTGGAAAAAGAATTGCCCGAGCTTGGAATAAGGACGGTTGACCTGTTGAAAAATGTTTCAGGGACTGAATATGATCCTGTGTTCGAAATCCGACAGGCTTGAGAATTATGCTGATCGTGTGGCAGCATATTGCTTCCGAAAGGAGTTCAGGGAAGGAAACCATCAGTAGTGTACGGGAAGGGACGAATATATGAAAAAACGGTATTTTGATTTTTTATCCCTGGTAATTACAGGAATTTTATACGTTTTTTCTGTTTTAAGAGTAACAATAATTCCAATGCATGCTCCGGTTAAACCGTGGCAGATGCTGTTGTTTGCGACAGGAGCTTTACTTTTTTATTGTCTTGTAAATACAAAAGCCGGCCGTATAGTATTTCTGTCTGCGACAGGCGTGGGACTTGCCTATGTCGCATTTTTAATATACAGAAACGGAATTTCAAATATCCCGGTTACCCTTGCACCCGCCATAAAGCTGATAAATGTTATGATCCAGGTTGGAACCGGCTATTACGACAATACAATACCCTACTCTTTACTTATGAAAGCTTTAGGGGCGTATTCCCTGCTTGTTGCTTTGCCGGTTTACTATTTCTTAATCAGGTATTTCAGGTTTTATTTGCTTTTTACACCGGGACTGGTTGTTTTTATGACTGTGTGGGGGCTTATAAGGTATGTGGACAGGCTGTCCTTTTTCATTTTTATTACTGTTGCAATTATATGCTATATAAGACATATATACCTGGTAAATATGAAAAAAAACCGGAGTAAAGCTGTAGATGCAAGCATGTTTGTTTATTTCGTCCCGGTTGCTGTTGCTGTAATTCTTCTTGCAGTTTCGGCTCCTGTAAATGAAAAGCCGATAGAATGGCCGTGGCTTGATGATAAGATATATAATTTCTGGTGGGACATGAAAAAGAAACTCACAATTGACAGGTACGACAACTTTTCGCTTGCAAATACCGGTTTTGGTGATCCTTACCGTTTGGGCGGGCCGGTTTATCCGGATGACACCCCGATTCTGTTTGTGAAAGCACCTACACGTGTTTACTTAAGAGGTGCTGTTTACGATACATACACAGGCACAGGATGGGAAAAAACAGAAAAAAGCAAGGAGCTGTATCTGGAAGACAGGATTTACGATCACAGGGAACTGTCATACGGATGGAAAGCAACCTCCATGGTATTTGGCTTTTTAACTGCTGAGGAGTATGATCAATACCTGCTGAACCAGGAAGTATCGTCGGTAATTAATGATTTTTCAACGGAAGAATTTGTTGAATTTCTGCAAATGCAATCAAAACCCCGGGTTTTAGCAAAGCTTTTTCCAGAAGAGAAACTTTCGGTAGAGCATCTGCAGGTAAGGACAAAGTCATTGTTCACCCCGCTCAAAATGTTTGTGCCAATTACGGGTATTCCCACAAATATATACACCCTGAATGAGGGCGTGGAAGGTATATTCCTGTCAGATAAGAGGCTGCGGGGTGGCACTTATTATGATATTAATTATCTTCAGCCTGCTTATGGCATGAGGGAGATTGAGAATCATTTCAATCTCAGCAGACCTGGCTTGTATGCAGAGTTTAATGATTATCTGGAAAGATTTATTGAAGAACACGAAGATCATGATAATCAAGGAGGATTTAGTCAGCAATTATATTACGTGCTTGATATTTATAAACTGCTTGAAAGATACAGTGAAGAAGTATACAGCCTTTATACCGGCATACCCGATGGAGTTCCCGAAAGGGTTATAGAACTGGCAAACGAAATTACTTCTTCATACACTACTGCTTATGCGAAGGTTAAGAGCCTTGCAAATTATTTGCGGGAAAATTATCATTATACACTCAACCCGTCATATCCGCCATCCGACCGGGATTTTGTAGACTATTTTCTGTTTGAAGGTAAAGAAGGGTACTGTTCATATTTTGCCAGTGCTTTGTGCGTAATGACAAGGGCAATAGGAATACCGTCAAGGTACGTGGAAGGATTTTTATTACCCGAAAAATCCGGCAGGGATAATAGTTATCTGGTTACAAACCAGAATGCTCATGCATGGGTCGAAGTTTATCTTGAGGGGGTTGGCTGGGTTACATTTGAGCCCACTCCGCCGATGGCCAATGCAATGAACTATTATGTAAGCCTTCGCGATACAGGAACGGGTGAGAGCTCGTATGTTCCTGATATGTATGAGGAATATGAGCCAGAAGATTCCTCACCGAATATTTTTATACCCGGAAACGGAGGAATTATATCAGATTCCCCTGTAATAACGGCCAAAACAATACTTGTTTTTGCAGTTGCTTTTGTGCTGGCTGTTATAATACTGAACAAATTATTTATACTTGCAAGGTGGGTTATACTTCATTTTATTTCATCCAAAAAGAGTATCATCATGTCATACCGCTATGCCATATCTTTATTGTCCCAGGCGGGGTGCATTTTACAACCCGGTCATACACCCAGGGACTATGCAGAAATAATTGATGAACGTTATCAGTTTAAATGTATGAACATGTCTGACATGGTGGAATTATATTATAGTGTAAGATTTGGCTCCCACGATGCAGATAAAAGGACTGTGAAGCGTGTTATATCTTTTACTTCGGAAGTGAAAGCAAAAACAGGCAAAAATATGTATTTTATTAAAAGATTTTTATACAGGAACCTATTATTTAAAGGATAAACAATACGTGGCAATATTCGACTATATTTTTATTGACATTTACTCATACATTGACTTAGAATGGGTAAAGTAATGCGCAGGGAGTGAAATAATGACACAGAAACGTGAAGATATAAGGAATATTGCCATCATTGCCCATGTAGATCATGGTAAAACAACACTGGTTGATGCAATGCTTAAGCAAAGCGGTATTTTCAGGGCCAACGAGAAGGTTGTTGAACGGGTACTGGATTCCAATGAACTGGAAAGAGAAAAGGGAATTACCATTATGTCCAAGAATACAGCCATCTCATATAAAGGAGTCCGTATTAATATAGTGGATACCCCGGGACACGCTGATTTTGGCGGGGAAGTGGAACGTATCCTGAAGATGGTCGACGGTGTTCTTTTGCTGGTGGATGCATATGAAGGATCGATGCCCCAAACTCGCTTTGTTTTAAGAAAAGCATTAAGTATGAATTTGAAACCGATAGTTGTAATAAATAAAATCGACCGTAAAGAGGCTCGCCCTGAAGAGGTAATTGACGAGATTTTTGACCTTTTTATTGAACTGGAAGCAAGCGATGAACAGCTTGATTTCCCGGTAGTATATGCTTCAGGACGTGATGGAGTGGCATTCCATAAGATCGGTGAAGATTCAACAGATTTAAGACCGCTGTTTGACACAATTTTGAAGTATGTTCCTTCACCCGGCGGAGATATTAATGCTCCTTTCCAGCTGTTAATATCCAGCATTGACTATGATGATTACGTTGGAAGAATTGCCATCGGGAAAATTGAACGCGGAGCCATAAGCAAAGGCGACAAGGTAGTTGTGTGCCGGAAGGACGGTCAGATAGAGCCTGTTAAAATTGGTTCTGTTCAAATTTTCAGCGGGTTAAACAGAATTGAAGTTGAAAGGGCCCAGGCCGGGGAAATAGTATGCATAACAGGATGTGATGATATAACTATAGGAGATACAGTATGTGACGCTGAACATCCAGAACCGTTGCCATTTGTTGATATTGATGAGCCAACAATATCCATGCAGTTTCTTGTTAACAACAGCCCTTTTGCCGGAACAGAAGGCACTTATGTAACATCCAGGCACTTAAGGCAGAGGCTGTTCAAAGAAATGGAAACGAACTTAAGCCTCAGGGTTGAAGAAACCGACTCACCGGATAATTTCAAGGTGTCGGGAAGAGGTGAACTGCACCTGTCAATCCTTATTGAAACCATGCGGAGAGAAGGTTATGAATTTCAGGTATCGAAACCAGAAGTAATTACAAAATACATTGACGGCGTATTACATGAGCCGATGGAATACCTGGTTGTTGACATACCTGAAGAATATATGGGGCCTATAATGGAAGAACTGGGAGCAAGAAAAGGGGAAGTTGTTAATATTCATCCTCCCGGTCAGGGTTTTATCAGGCTGGAATTCAAAGTACCTGCACGGGGCTTGATTGGTTTCCGTTCCAGGTTTTTGACGACAACCAGGGGAAATGGTATAATGAATCATGTTTTTAATGGGTATGAGCCGTTTAAAGGAGAAATCAGGGCTCGGGATCGCGGTTCCCTGATTGCATCCGAAACAGGCGAAGCCGTACCCTATGGATTGTATAATGCCCAGGAGCGCGGTACTTTATTTATCGGTCCCGGAGACAAGGTATATGAAGGCATGGTTGTAGGAGAAAGCTCCAGGGTTGATGATTTGGTTGTAAATGTTTGCAAGAAAAAACATGTTACAAATATGAGGGCCGCAGGTTCGGATGAAGCACTGAGACTTGTGCCGCCGAAAATTTTAAGCCTTGAAGCATGCCTTGAGTTTATTGCCGATGACGAGCTGATAGAGGTAACTCCTGAACATATAAGGCTAAGGAAAAAGATTCTTAGTGCAGTATTAAGGGCTAAGGAAAAGAAAAAGGAGAAAGATACTATTTAAAGCATGGGAAGGTGATCCTATGTCAAAACAGGGTAAAAAGAAGAAAAGACGGTTTCTGAGGTTTTTGATATTTGTTGTAATATGCATGGCACTGTTTTTTTCATCGGCGTATGTATCCTACACCTATCTGACCAAATATGGAATAGAATATGTTTCAACAGGTACTATTGAGATACCGAAAGAGGAACAGATTGAAATAGAAATACCTGAAGGCTATAGTACCGCTGAAATTGCGGCATTGCTTGAGAGAGAAGGATTTGTTGAATATCCGTGGCTGTTCAGGTTTCTTTCCAGACTTAACGGTTACGATGGCAAATATAAAGCAGGCAAGCATATTATAAGCAAAGAATTGAACTATGAAGGACTTATGCTGGTACTGACCAGCAACCCTGCTTCCAATCCGACAAAGGACATAAGGATACCTGAAGGCTTTACCGTGGTTGAGCTGATAGATTATCTGACTGAAAGAGGTTATGTCGACAGGGACAGGTTCGAGTCATTATGTAAAACGAAAATCAAGAAGTATAAATTCCTCGAGAATGTACCCGATCGGAAATACCCGCTGGAAGGGTATTTGTATCCTGATACCTACAAAATTGAAGTGGACTGGACCGAAGAAGAAATCGTTGACAGGCTTCTAAGGGAATTTGATTCCATTTTCAAGCCTGAGTACTATGAGCGCGCGGAAGAACTGGGAATGACGGTTGATCAGGTTGTAACCCTGGCGTCCATTATTGAAATGGAAGCAAAATATTTGAGCGACTACAAAAAAATATCCAGTGTGCTTCATAACAGGTTAAAAAGTAAAACATACCCTTACCTGCAGGTGGATGTAACTCTGCAGTATGCAAGAATTATGGCGGGACTTGGCAGAATCCAGATTCTAACAAACAAGGACAAAGAAATAGACAGTCCGTACAACACATATACAAATGAAGGGCTTCCTCCGGGGCCTATCTGTTCGCCGAGGGTGGAGGCCATAGAAGCAGCTTTGTACCCGGAAGACACAAATTACTACTTCTTTTTCGCAACACCCGATGGAGAAGTTATATATAATGAGACACTTGCCGGGCATAACAGGGATCTTGCAAAATATGGGATGAATTAGGTTTGTACTGTTTGGGAGTGCATTTTGTTGGATAACGAAATTACTTATCCTCATATTAACAGTTTTCTGGCTGATATTTTTGAACAGCCCGATCCACTGCTGAATGAAATGGAAGTATATGCCCGGAAGGCTTATATTCCCATTATACAGCCTGAATCAGCACAATTGCTGAAAATTCTCTGCCATATTTCAAAGCCCGAAAGGATACTTGAAATCGGGACAGCCATTGGTTATTCGTCAATTATACTTGCAAAGTCAATGGCTGAGTGTGGTGTAATAGATACTATTGAAATAAATGAGGATATGATTGAAAAGGCTTCCGGGTATATAAAAAGGGCAGGATTTGATAAGAAGATACGGATTTTGCATGGCGATGCGGCAGAAGTGCTCCAATGCCTTAGCACACCGTATGATTTTATTTTTCTTGATGCTGCGAAAGGCCAATATATTGATTTTTTGCCACACTGTTTAAAGCTTCTTAAACCAGGCGGTATTTTCATTACCGATAATGTTCTTTACAGGGGTATGGTGGCAAAGGACGGCTTTATTGAACACAAGCATCGGACAATAATAGTTAAACTCAAAGAATACCTTAAGCTTTTATGCCGGAATGATGAGTTAATTACAAGCATAGTTCCTGCTGGCGATGGAATTGCAATATCTGTAAAAACCCGAGTATAAAAAAGCTGAATATACGTTTCTGGTTAATGCTTTGTCACTTCTTTTTCATCCGCTAAAGGAGAGATATTATGAATATAGAGCTTCTTGCCCCTGCGGGCAATCCGGAAAAATTGAAAATGGCCATTATATATGGAGCAGATGCGGTATACCTGGCCGGGCCCAAGTTCGGTTTAAGAGCTGGTGCAGGCAATTTCACGCTGGAAGAAATGAACGAAGGTATAAAATTTGCCCATGAAAGAAACAGGAAAGTATATGTTACAATGAATATTCTGCCTCATAATGAAGATTTTGAAGGAATTGAAGAATATGTAGCCATGGTCTCGGATGCAGGAGCAGATGCCATTATAGTATCGGATTTGGGTGTGCTGTCCGTGGTGAAGGAAGTTAATCCTTCCATGCCCGTTCATATAAGCACTCAGGCCAACGTCACAAACCACAGAAGTGCAATGATGTATAAAAAGCTTGGCGCATCAAGGATTATTGCAGCAAGGGAACTGTCTCTCAAGGAACTGTCTTTTATACACCAGGAAGTTCCTGATATCGAGCTGGAAGCCTTTGTTCATGGTGCCATGTGTATTTCATATTCGGGCAGATGTCTTCTAAGCAGTTTTATGTGCGGCAGGGACGCAAACCGGGGTGATTGTGCCCAGTCATGCCGGTGGAAATATTACCTGATGGAGGAAAAACGTCCGGGAGAATATTTCCCTGTAATGGAAGATGAAAGAGGGACATTTATATTAAATTCGAAGGATTTATGCATGATAGAGCATATTCCCGAGCTTATTGCGGCAGGAGTTACGAGTTTTAAGATTGAAGGCAGGATGAAAAGTTCATTCTACGTCTCAACTGTGGTACGTGCTTATCGCATGGCAATAGATTCATATTTAAGTGATCCGGAAAATTATGTATTCAGGCAGGAATGGCTGGAAGAAGTATCGAAAGTAAGCCATAGAAGCTTTACTACGGGTTTTTTCTTTAGCAAGCCGGGCCCGGAAAGCCAGAATTATGGAACAAGCAGTTATATTCAGAGCAGAGAGTTTGTCGGTATAGTGCTTGAATACGATGAGAAGGAAAAAACAGCGCTGATAGAGCAGAGGAACAGGATCTTTTCAGGCGACGAGATTGAAATTATGCAGCCAAACGGTCATGACATATGCCTTAGGGTAACCGAAATGCATGATATTGAAGGCAATCGGATTGACAGCACTCCACATCCTCAAATGAAGTATTTTTTGAAAGTACCTGAACCAGTTATGCCGGATTCAATACTCAGAAAAAAGATATAAGGGAATTGCCCGTGGAAAAGTTGGAATTAATTTACCCCTGTTCTCATAAGATTATAAAAAAGAGAACAGGGGTTTTTATGTCCTTCTGGGGTACGCTTATAAACCATTTTTTAGTTGCTTTCGGTGTTGTATTCGGAGCAGGGTGTTTCTCAGGCATAGCAGCAGTAATAAATGACAAGCCGCCCATGAAAGCCATGGAGGACATGTCATCCTTTGTAAAGGTTTGGGCAATAGCGATTGCACTGGGTGGTTCCTTTGATTCTCTTGAAGTATTTGAAAAGGGAATTTTCCAGGGACAGATAAAGCTGTTGATACGCGAAGTTGTTTATATAGTTGTAGCGATTATAGGAGCCAATATAGGAGCTTACGTTATTAAATTGATTTCCTTCATTGGTAACAGAATGCCATGAGCAAAAAAAGCATTCCAACCATGTTTCTTACAGGCCTTATACTGGGGCTGATAACCGGTATGCTGCTATGGAATATCCTGCTGTCAGCAAAAATAGATAATCTGTATAAACGAAGCAGGTACCTGGAGAGCATTGCCGAAGATTACAGAATAAAACTGGAGAAACTGGAACAGTCCCAACCTGAAAAAGAACTTATACTAAAAGACATTTCAGTACAGATTGATATTGAGGATGTACTTGATAAAATGGTCCTGGAACAGGCGGTTAGACAGAAATATGACGTATTGCTGGGTAAAAAAATCAGTGATATAGATTTGGATTTGGTGATTGAAGTTGTGGACAAAAGAATTTTTGTTACCGAAAAACACCAGTACCAGTTGTCGGTCAGCAGGGTGGTACTGTCATCAACCCTTAGCATAAATTTATCGGCAAGGGAAATATCACTGGATTAGGGGTTGAAAATTTTTCTGAAATCTTGATTTTTTATATGGAATTAATTATATTCTATTTAATAAAACATTCACGTTGGAGGGGGTTTAACAATGGCATTTTTGGATGATTTAAAGAAAGCTACGAAAAATATTGCTCAAAAAACCGGAGATATGGTGGAAATTTCAAAACTTAATTTAAGCATTTCACAGGAGAAGGATAAAATAAACAAAATTTACACTGAAATTGGGCAAGCAGTGTATGAGCAATATAAAGCAGGCAATGATGTCGGCTTTGGCGATAAATGCGCTGTCATTGCCGAACATCAAAAAGCAATAGAAGAATTGCAGCAGAAAATTCTTGAGCTGAAAAATGCAAAGAAATGCTATTCATGTGGAGCTGAGGTAAGCGTAGACGTTGCATTTTGTCCTCAATGCGGAGCAAAACAATAATTCATGCAAAATTATCATTGTGTAAATTTCAAAATGAAACGGTTTTTCAGGCTGACCCTGAAATGCTTTCATTTTGAATAATACTAAGGTTAATGCAAATGACAAAGAAAGAGCTCAGGAAGAAAGCAAAAGAAATCCGGGATTCCATAAGCGTGGAACTGGTTAACCGGTTAAGCGGTATTATAAATGAGAAAGTATGCAATCATCCGTGGTTTGTGCAGAGCAAAACGGTTTTTGTTTATGTATCTGCCGGAAACGAGGTAAAGACCACCGGTATCATTGAAAAAGCCTTGAAAACGGGCAAAAGAGTATGTGTACCAAGGGTAATACCTCGCGATAAAATGGAGGCCGTACCCATAAAAAATATTGAAGGGGATCTTCAAATTGGCTTTTTCAATATAATGGAGCCAAAACCTCATTTATCTCCTGTTGATGAAAAAGAAATAGATCTGGTTTTAGTACCGGGGCTTGTTTTCGACAGGAAAGGATTCCGCATTGGATACGGCGGCGGATATTACGATAAATTTTTATCCAAAATATCAGGTGATTGCAGGACAATGGGCATTGCTTACAGTTTCCAGGTGGTTGATGAACTGCCGGTGGAAGACCATGATATGAATGTGATGGCAATTGTTACAGAAAGCGAGCTCATTGCTCCGAAGGAGAAAAATGTCGGAACCGGATAATCTGGCAAGAAAGACCAATTATTTGGTATTTGCCTCAGTTTTGTCATACCTTATATTGCAATTGGTTTTTGAATTTAATTTAGGCGAGGAATGGATTGAAAATTATATATATTTATTCCTTGCCTTTATTCAGCTTCTGGTTATTTTAATGCCGGCTCTGCTGTTCGTCGGATGGCAGAAACTGAGCTTTGTCCATGTATTAAGGATAAAAAGCATATCAGTCCATGAAATATTGCTCATTGTTCCGATGGCGATATTATCCGGCATTGTTGCCTCTGTACTCAACTCGCTGCTGATCTATTTTCTCGGAAAGAATTACCCGGTACCGACAGGTGGGGTGCCGATTCCTGAAAATATTCGCGAATTATTTGTTCAAATTGTTGTTGTGGCATTAATTCCGTCGATATGCGAGGAAATATTCTTCAGAGGGGTTATTTATCATGCCTTTAGCCAAATGGGCGTATGGACGTCTATTATAATCACTTCGTTATACTTTTCGCTTTTTCACTTTGATATCCGGAATTTATTAGGTCCTTTTTTTCTTGGAATTCTGATAGCATGGTACTGCTACAGGACAGGTTCGATTTTTGCAGGCATAATTGCGCATTTTGCCAACAATTTAATGTTTGTACTCATGAACTGGTTTACCAGAAAAACAGGGAATGAGGCATTAAACCTGACACCCGAAATTATTGAAACCCTGATTTCTTTTTCTTTATTGATTGGTGTTATTCTGATGATTTTGCTTAAGGCTTTTTCAGCGTTAACAAGGAAAAAGGCGGTTAATGCGGCAGATGACGGTGGGAAATTACCACTGTTGTCTATAATTCACTGGCCTGTATGCCTGTTTTGTATTATTTACATGGTAATAAGTTATCTGATCATTGCAGGATGAAGTTTGTCCTGTTTACAGTGTAAATTTCCGAAGCATTGGAGTTCAAAGTTTAATTCACCTGAACGATTTTGTAGTATAATAATAAAAAAGGATCGGATTTTTTACTATATTGTAAAAATTTAAAAGGGAGTGGATTTTTATGCAAATATATTTATGCTTTCCCGGAGGAAAACACAAAGCCCTTACAATGAGCTATGATGACGGGAAAATTCAGGATAGAAGATTGGTAAGCATTTTTAACGAATATGGCATAAAAGGAACATTCCATATAAATTCATCCTTGTTTGACCAACCTGAGAGAGTATCGGCGGATGAGGTTAAGGAATTATACAAGGGGCATGAAGTTTCTGCCCATACCTGTACCCACCCGACAATAGCTAGATGTCCTAAAGAACAGATAGTACAGGAGCTCTATAATGACCGTGTAAACCTTGAAAATATTGTAGGTTATCCAATACGCGGCCTGTCTTATCCCAATGGTTCGCATAACCAGCAAATCAGAGATGTTCTGCCGCATCTTGGATATGAGTATGCCCGTACTGTCGAAGAGACAGGAGGGTTTGGCCTGCCCGAGGATTTTTTCCGCTGGAAGGCCACATGCCATCATAACCATGGCCTTATCGAACTTGGAGAAAAGTTCATTAATCTTAAAAAGAAACAGTATTTATATTTAATGTATGTATGGGGCCACAGTTATGAGTTTGATAATGACAATAACTGGGGTTTGATTGAAAATTTCTGTAAAATGGTAGGAAACAGGGACGATATATGGTACGCAACTAACATTGAAATAGTGGACTATTTAAAAAGCTATGAACTGTTAAAATTTTCAGCTTCAATGAAATTTGTTGTAAATCCTTTGGCACATTCGGTATGGTTAAGTGTGGGAGGAGAAATAATTGAGGTTAAAGGCGGAACACGGGTGGATTTTGTGTAAATCCTGCCAGTGGGTGATATATATTCATTATTCGCCTGTTCATTATTGCAGGTTCGGGCTTGCCATAACCGAACTGCACGGATTTTACAGGTGAACGCCTGTTTCCGTCAGCCGTTTATTTCAGGTGCCGTATTTTTGAATTACTTGCGCAATACTTCTCATTACTATAATATTTATATTAGAGATAAACAGATTTTGTGTAAGGGTAACAAATTAAGGGTAAATTAAAAAGAAATACTTATTTAAACGGAGAATGATATGGGTTCTTTTGTTCATCTGCATGTACATACTGAATATAGCCTTCTTGACGGGGCAAACCGTATTGGACCTCTTGTAAAGAGGGTTAAGGAACTGGGTATGGACAGTATTGCTATAACCGATCATGGTGCTATGTATGGGGTTATAGACTTTTATAAGGCGTGCAAAAAAGAAGGCATAAAGCCTGTTATAGGCTGTGAGGTATATACTGCCGCCCGTACAAGGTTTGACAAAGATGCAAGGCTTGATTCAGAACATGGGCATTTGGTGCTGCTTGTAAAGAACAACACCGGATACAAGAATCTTATGAAAATAGTTTCTGCTGCGTTCACAGAAGGGTTTTACTATAAGCCGAGAGTTGACATGGAACTGTTAAGCAAATATCATGAAGGGTTGATCGGCTTAAGTGCCTGCCTTGCAGGAGATATACCCGCTGCCATTTTGAGCAATAACTATGATAAGGCTAAAAAACTGGCAATACAGTTTGAAAATTTGTTCGGCAAGGGTAATTTTTATCTTGAGCTTCAGCATAATGGAATAGAAGAGCAAAAACTTGTAAACCAAAGCCTTATAAAATTGTCGCAGGAAACAGGAATTCCATTGGTTGCCACCAACGATGTCCATTACCTGAGGAAAGAGGATGCCAGAGCGCAGGAAATCCTTATGTGCATACAAACTGCAAAAACCATTGAAGATGAGGACCACATGCAGTTTGAGACAGATGAACTGTATCTGAAATCTCCCGAGATAATGCAGGAACAGTTCCAGCATTGTCCCGAAGCAATTTCTAATACAGTTAAAATTGCACAGATGTGCAATGTTGAACTGGAGTTTGGAAAACTTCACCTGCCCAGGTTCGATGTTCCGGGCAATGAAGATGCTTTTGAATATCTAAAGAAACAATGCATGAAGGGGTTTGAAAGGAAATACGGCAATAACCCGAAGCTTCTGGAACGGCTGAACTATGAGCTTTCAACCATTAAAAACATGGGTTATGTGGATTACTTTCTTATAGTATGGGATTTCATCCGCTTTGCCAAGGAAAACAAAATAATGGTAGGACCGGGGAGGGGGTCTGCGGCAGGAAGCATGGTTTCATACTGCCTGGACATTACAAATGTTGATCCCATACGTTATGACCTTATTTTCGAACGTTTTTTAAACCCCGAGCGCATCAGCATGCCCGATATTGACATTGATTTTTGCTTCGAACGCCGTGGAGAAGTTATTGATTATGTTGTCAATAAGTATGGCAAGGACAGGGTGGCTCAGATTATAACATTCGGAACATTGGCAGCACGTGCTGCGGTAAGGGACGTTGGCCGCGCCCTTGCAATTCCATATGCAGAAGTTGACAGGATAGCCAAAATGATACCCATGCAGCTGGGGATGAGTATTGAAAAGGCTCTGGAAATAAGCAGCGAGTTAAGAAATGCTTATGAAACAGATCCAAGGACTCATGAACTGATCAGCACTGCCATGCTCCTTGAAGGAATGCCCAGGCATGCTTCTACCCATGCAGCCGGTGTTGTAATTTCAAGCGAGCCTGTAACTGAATATGTTCCGCTGTATCAAAGCGAAGGAAATATATGCACACAGTTTCCTATGACTACCCTGGAGGAACTGGGTCTTTTAAAGATGGATTTCTTAGGCTTAAGGACCCTTACAGTAATCAGGGATACTGTAAAAATGGCGGAAGAAAACCATGGAGTTAAAATAGATTTGTACAATATAAACATGAACGATCCCGAAATATACCAAATGATCAGCCGAGGTGAAACACTTGGCATATTCCAGCTTGAAAGCTCGGGAATGACACAGTTCATGACCGAATTAAAACCGTCATGCATCGAAGACATCATAGCAGGTATATCCCTCTACCGTCCGGGGCCGATGGATCAGATACCCAGGTATATCAGAAACAAAAAAAATCCCGAGAATATCAAGTATGCCCATCCTTTGCTTGAACCCATATTAAACGTTACTTATGGCTGTATGGTATACCAGGAACAGGTAATGCAGATTGTAAGGAGACTGGCGGGGTATTCTCTTGGCAGAGCTGATTTGGTTCGCCGGGCCATGGCAAAAAAGAAAAAGGAAATAATGGAAGAAGAACGCCAGAAGTTTGTCTACGGCGAAACAGATTCGGAAGGGAATGTACTGATCCCCGGTGCAATACGCAATGGTGTGGATGAAAAAACAGCAAATGAGATATTCGATGAAATGATGGATTTTGCAAGCTATGCATTCAATAAGTCCCATGCTGCAGGGTATGCCGTTATAGCTATTCAGACTGCATACCTGAAGCATTATTATCCTGTGGAGTTTATGGCTGCCCTGTTAAACAGTTTCCTGGGATCACCCAATAAAATATCCCAGTATGTTTTGGAATGCAAACGTATGGGGATTCAGGTACTGCCGCCCGACATTAATGAGAGCGGGGAAAGGTTTACAGTAAGTAACGGAAAAATTCGTTTCGGGCTGACTGCGGTTAAAAATGTCGGCAGTAACGTTGTGAAACAGATTATTGCCGAGAGAAATAAAAACGGTCCGTATAAAAGTTTTCCCGACTTATGCGAGAGGGTGGACAGCAGGGATTTAAATAAAAGATGCATTGAAAGCCTGATAAAAAGCGGTGCCTTTGATTCATTTAAAGTATATCGTTCAAGACTGATGAATTCATATGACAAAATTATCGAAAATATCGCCAACGAACGAAAAATGAGGATGGAAGGCCAGATGTCCCTGTTTGATATTGCTTCTAATACGGGTGTATCGATAGTTCATGAAATTCCGTATCCCGACATGGAAGAGTATGATTTCAGGTTATTGCTTGCAATGGAAAAAGATGTACTGGGCCTGTACGTATCAGGGCATCCGTTAAGCGAATTTGAAGAAGATATCAGAAAAGGGGTTACACTGTATTCTTCGGATTTAATTGTGGAAGAGCAGGATTCAGGGCATGTAAATAGCAGGTTTTCCGATGGTTCGTTTGCCCGGATAGCAGGTATTATTGCCGATATAAAAACCATTACAACCAAAAGCAATCAGTTGATGGCTTTTGTAACGGTGGAAGACCTTACAGGCCAGATGGAGGTAATAGTTTTTCCCAATACCCTGGAGAAATATGGTGAGTTGATAAAAACCGAATTACCTGTATGGATAGAAGGCAAGTTAAGCATAAGGGAAGATGAACAGCCCAAGATACTTGTTGAAAGCATTAGACCGATAGTTAAAGGACAGGGTATTTCCAATGCTGCGGAAAAAAATCAAGGCAAAGAATCAAATAATTCAACCAATGAGGGCATAGCTGTTTATAATGCCAAAACCGTGGATGAAGACAATAGCAGCGGTCCGGGCACCAGGAAAAGCGGGGAAAAAGAGAATTGTGGTATGAATGGGCTCAGCCCGGAAAAATACCGGAATTTTATAGAATATATTAAAGTTCGGATACCTGCAGATGCAACACGGGAAATTATTTCTGCAGTATGCTCCCTTCTGAAATATTTCGAAGGAACAAATCCGGTATACCTGTATTACAATGGTTCGGTCAATAAGAAATACCATGTCTTCATTTGCGGTACGTTATTGGATGAACTTAAGAACCTTTTGGGCGAGGAAAATGTAAAATTTGAGAAAACTGCTCTCTAACTTAGTGGTTTGCGACTTGCGTTTTATAGGAAAATAATATATATTAATATCGGGTAAATATCTATAATGTAGTAAACGACAAGCATAATGCTTAATGGTGTCCTAAGGAACCTATGAACCTGAATTGGCAGGGGGGAAAGTAATGTGGACTGTTGTATATATGGCTCAAAATAAAGAAATTGCGGAAAAATTAAAATCAGTTTTGGAAACCGAAGGTATTTTGGTGAAAGTGAGTCCCGTAAGCCAAAAGGAGAAGAATGACGATTGTTTTGAAATCTCCGTTCCTGAAGGTGAAGTAGAAGAAGCGCATAGTATAATTATTGAAAAAGGTTTTTAATAAATCAATTATATTATGCTAATCTTTGCGAGCCCGTGTATTAAACACGGGTTTTAATACACCTAAATAAAAATCAAAAACTCCAATTTTATGAAAAGATGGTGAGATGATGAGTGAAATTAAAACAATTGGCGTTTTAACCAGCGGTGGAGATGCTCCGGGTATGAATGCAGCCGTTCGGGCTGTTGTAAGGACAGGTATTTATTACGGGTTTAAGGTACTGGGAATACGTAAAGGATATGAAGGCCTTTTAAACGGTGACATGGAAGAAATGACTCTGCGTTCGGTTGGCGATATAATACACCGTGGCGGAACAATTCTTCAGACCGCCAGATCTGCGGAGTTTAATACCGAAGCAGGAGTAAAAAAAGCTATTTCCATTGCAAAGGTTTTTGGTATAGACGCATTGGTAGTAATCGGCGGTGACGGTTCTTATCGCGGAGCCCGGGATTTAAGCAACCTGGGGTTTACAACAATGTGCATACCGGGAACGATAGATAACGATATTGCCTCAACAGAATATACAATAGGTTTTGACACCGCGTTGAACACTGTTCAGGATGCTATAGACAAGATAAGGGATACGGCTTACTCGCACGAACGCTGCAGTGTGCTTGAGGTAATGGGAAGAAGAGCCGGTTATATAGCATTGAACGTTGCAATATCGGGTGGCGCAGAGGCTGTTATTTTGCCTGAAAAAGAATTTGATATAGACAGGGATATAATTAAACCGATTATTGAAGGCAGAAACCGCGGCAAAAAGCATTATCTTGTTGTAATTGCCGAAGGCGTGGGCGGCGCGGTTGAAATTGCAAAATATATCGAGGAAAAAACCGATATAAAAACGCGAGCAACGATTTTAGGGCATATTCAACGCGGAGGTAGCCCAACTGTATACGACAGGGTTATGGCAAGCCGGATGGGTGCCCATGCAGTACAGCTTTTGAAAGACGGCTACAAGAACAGGGTTGTTTCATTACAGAATGGAGTAATTACCGATTTTGATATTAATGAAGCCCTTTCAATGAAGAAAACAATTGACGAGAAAATGGTGGAATTAAATAAAATTCTGGCTTTGTAGCCTGAATATACATGACCGGAAGAGGATAATAAATGATTTCAAAAACAAAGCTTATAGTTCGATACCAGGAAACAGATCAGATGGGTATTGTACACCATTCTGTCTATCCAATTTGGTTTGAATGCGGCAGAACTGATTTTATAAAAAAAGCGGGTATGACTTACAGCCAGATGGAAAGAGAAGGAATAAAGCTTCCTTTGCGAAGCCTTAAGTGTAATTATTTTTATCCTTCATATTATGAAGATGAGATAATTGTGAAAACCCGTATAGCAGATTTGACGCCCACAAGAATAACTTTTTATTATGAAATTTTCAGAAGAGGCATATTGAAGCCTATTGTAACAGGGGAGACCGAACATATATGGGTTAATGGCAATTTAAGACCTGTTAACATGAAAAAGTACAAACCCGAATTATTTGATAAAATATATGCCATTTTCAGTGAGGAAGGAAGTGCATAACATAAACAGGAATAAGTGGAGATACATACCAAATATTCTTACTGTACTCAGGCTTGCGGTTTTACCGGTAATGGCATACTTTATGATTAAAGAAAAGTGGGTTCTGAGTTTGGTAATATTTGTACTGGCCGAGATTACCGATATATTGGATGGCTATATTGCCCGTAAATTTCAAGTTATTTCAAATTTCGGCAAACTGGTCGATCCGCTTGCAGATAAACTGCTGCAACTGACAGCTCTGTTGTTTTTGTCATATGGTGGCAGGCTCCCAATGTATTTCTTTTATATTCTCTGTGCAAAAGAATTAGCTATGGTTATTGGTTCATTGTTCTTTTTAAAGAAGGATGTTGTTGTTTATTCCAACTGGATTGGAAAAGCAGCTGCAGCCATTCTTTTTTCAGGGATAGTCCTGTCTTTTCTTAATATACCTGTTTCAGTATACCTGCTCTGGGTAGGTATGGCGGTATCGTTTACCGCAGGCGCATTTTATCTGGTTAAATTTTTAAAGCAAGTCAGAGGCAAAACCTGATAGAATATGCAAAAAGAAGCGGTGGAGAGCAAAACCGCTTCTTTTTATATTGGTTAATGGTCGATTCTTAAACAGTAGCCCGGATATCTTAACATTTTTCGCAACCGCCGTAATAGCCGCGATTATAGAACAGGCACAGGAAAATAAGGATGAAGAATAAAACCTCACTATTGTTCCAGCCACCGAAAATGCCGTCTGCCATTTATATTCCCTCCTTTGCATTAGGCTCTGATTTTTCTTGTGGCCTTATTACTCATCACTTAATTACAGAAAGCCGGCCACAACAAGCTATCCGTATTTATCCTGCATTAATGTGAAAAGGACGAACTGCTTTAAATTTTAGTCATAATCGCAGCATCCATTGTCCCAGAACAGGAGTAGGAATAGAATGATAAAAAACAGTACCTCACTATTTTCGCTGAAGAATCCGCGTCTGCCTCCCATGTTCTTAACCCCCTCCTCTTTTTATTACAATATCAGTTTATTCAAGTTGACGTAATGATGTTACATTTCTCTTTACAAATAATTGGTAATTAACCCGCAGACAAGACTTGTTCTAAAACGCATTCACGGTGCATAAATTGAAGCAAGGATAATTTTTGGGGGACCAAATATGCTTGAAAAATCAGGAATTCGAAGCGGGACAGTAAAATCCGGATTTGGACTGGTCAAAGCATTGTTAACGGCATTTGCCATTACAATTCCGGCAATGTTCATTCTTGCTGCTATCTTAACATTTACTGATTTTCCGGAAGAATATAAAACAATTGCAGTATTGATTGCAACATTATCAGCTTTGTTTGTTGCCGGTTTCAAGTCAGGCGCCGGCAATGAGAAAAACGGTATGGTTAAAGGTGCACTTACAGGTTTGGTCTACATGCTGATTTTATACCTTGCAAGCAGCATCATTTTTAATGATTTTATGCTGAATCAGCGTTCAATAATAATGATAATAACCGGTATTCTTGCAGGTGCTGCTGGAGGTGTTGTAGGTATTAACAGAAAAGCCAAGCCTATAAGCAAAACACCCCGTTTTGGCAAAGGAAACGACATATTGAAAAAATACCGGAAATGATGAATTTTATACATAGCATAGTGACCTTTAATATTTCCCATTTCTGCAATCAAATCATGTCAGGGCTGACGCTCATTCTGCGGATTTGCTCCTGACATGATTTACATATTTAAACCTAAAAATTTAAATTGTCAAAATTCCTGTCACAGTCACTTTCAGAAAGATTTGATTTCATTTAATTTTTCCGAAATAATCTTGTTGTAATAAAATGGACATAATAACTTAAAAAAGAATTTATTGCCTGTAAAAGTATAAATGTGGTAATATTGTAAAAACGGCTCCGTTCATATTTCCGTATTGAAAGCAATACTGAAAGCAAAGCGGATGGTTAAAGGAGAGAAAGGCGCAGTATGGAAAAAAGGTTTGTTAATTTAATCCTGGCGCTGTTATTGGTATGCGCTTTAACAGGATGCAATGTGAATGATATGGATGAATATGATTATACAGACATCCGGACAGAAATCCCGAAAAAGGAAGATATACATATTTATACCCCTGGTTACGGTGCTAACGGACAGCCCCGTGATAAAGCCGAAATCGATAATATGCTTTCAGAAGTAGCAAAAAAAGTTACCGAATCAATCAATATAGTGCCAAATTTTTATTGGATTCCCTATGAGAGATATGATGAAGAGATTGCAAAACTGATCCAATCCGGAGATAATATTGATGCGTTTACCTGTTATTCTCCCCATACTTATGTACAACAGGATCTAATACTTGATATAACCGATTTGTTTACCCAATATGCATCCAAGTATTATAATGAGCTGATGAAAAATCATATAGGCAGAGATTATCTGTATTACGGTTCTGTGGAAGGCAAGCTGTTTATGATACCGTATTACGGTATTAACAACCCAAGATATTGCATCGTAGCAGTGAAAGAACTGGCTGAAAAATATGCGCCGGATGGTCTTGAAACAATGGAGGACTATGGGCAGTTCCTGAAAAAGATTAAGGAGAATGAAAGGAATATTTTACCCGGTGCGGTTAACGCGCATGATTTCTTTTTGGCATTCATGGAAGGAAACGGATACTATAGTGAATTTGCCACCTATTTTTATACACATTTTGAGGAACCGGAAAATATACACTCGATGGAACAGACTTCAGAATTTATGGACGCATGGCGTTTATTATCACAGTGGTATTCGGAAGGTTATATTGAAGGCAATACCGGTTCCAATACGTTTTTTAACGGGAAACTGGCTTCACAACTGATGCCGCTGAGAAATATTGAATACCTTTTTGGTCAACTATCTGCTATTGATACTCAATTTACAATAATACCCTTATATAAGGAGAGCATGATATTGATTAATACCTCTGGCAGAGGCCTTGCAATTTCAAAAACCTGTACTGCTCCCGAACGGGTGGTCTCGTTCGTGGAATGGATTCACGAATCTCAGGAAAATTATGATTTGTTCAGATACGGTGTAAAGGACAGGAATTATACACTACAGGGTGACAGGATAACCTTGCCTGCGACTGTAAAACCATTAACTACCTGGTTTGCCGCCGATTATTTTATAGATATACGATATGAACGTATCACTCCGAACATGGATGCTAATTTCAAGGAAATATATAAGGATGCAGGATTTAAAAATACGGTAACATCAAGGCAAATCAATGAAAAATTCATACAAGCACTGAATGAAAATCCCGAAGCATTTGATGAACTAGCCAGGGAGTTCGAGCAAATTGGCCAAATGCTGGATGTATATTTCCAAAACATGGAGGAGTTTATTAATTCCATAAACTACGGGTACTTTAATATCTCACCTGATGAACTGGCTGAAAAACAGAAAAAAGCCGGGGTTGATCAAATCCTGTCGTTTTACAGAAAAAACAAGCAAATGATGTTAAGTCCATAATTGATTGGGTGTAATATTATATCGGAATTCAGGTTAAATTTTAGTATAGTGAATATTTACCAGGATAAAGTAATTTTATATTTCGATTTGCGACATTATATTCGGTCTTAAATATACGGGGGTCTTTCTTTATGAAATCACGTAGCAAAAAACGGGTTCTTTTTTGCATCATTGCTTTGATTTTATGCATATTGTCTGCATGCGGCCTGCTTCCAACCGAGGAAGAAGTGCTCGCGCCACCCCTGGTGGAACCTGAGCAAATTACATACAAAACAGCCGAAGCCACAATAGGCTATATTGAGGACAGTATTAAAAAGACGGCATATTTCATACCTGTTATAGATAAAGAACATTTCTTTACCAACCGGAGCGGACGCCTGAAAGCAATCCATGTCAAACCCGGAGATACGGTAAAGGCCGGAGATGTTATTGCCGAGCTTCTGACAAATGATATCGAGAAGGAAATTGAGAGTCAGAAAATCCTTGTTGATTCCCTAATAAAAGCTTGCAGTTATATTGAACAAAAATCTGCCATTGAAATTAAGGCTGCTGAGAACAATCTTGCCGATCTGGAAAAAAGGCACCGCGAGATGAAAGAGAATGCGGGTTTATATGCTGCTAATGATATTGAAAATATTGAAAATGAAATAAAAAATCAGAAAATTAATCTGGAAAAGCTCATCCTTGATTATTCCAACCAGCTGGAGATGAAGAAGAACGAGCTGATGCTGGCAGAACTTAAGCTTGCACAGCTTGAGGAAGAGCTTGACCAATGCAGGCTATATGCTTCTGCTGACGGTATTGTTACATATGTCCTGAACATAAATGAAGGCGATATCGTTGATGTATATAAAACAATCGTCACAATATCCGATCCGAAAGTACTGTATCTTGAGTACAAAGGCAGCAATTCGGGTGATTTTAAACTTGGAATGAAAGTGCAGGTAACGGTTAATAAGAAAACATATTCCGGAGAGGTGGTATTAACAGCCGCAAATGTACCCTTTGAAGAAATGGAAAAATATAAGGAAACGGTGCAAATTAAACTGGACGAACTGCCTGAAGGGGTGAAAATGGGTGACAGTGCTGAAATTAAGCTTGTAAGGGACTTCAGGGAGAATGCGGTTATTATTCCTAAAAGAGCGGTAAGAACATACCTTGGAAAAGATGTTGTATATGTTCTTGAAGATGGTATACGTGTTGAGCGATATGTGCAGAAGGGCATACAGTCTACCAGCGATGTTGAGATAACAGAGGGTGTTAAAGCGGGAGAGCTGGTCATCATAGAATAGGGGGAAGGGCATGATTCAGTTTTTGTATCATAGAATCATCAATAATAAATGGCTTTTTCTTTGCCTGCTCATTGGTGCCCTGTCTGCCTGCGGAATTTTTTCATCCATTCCTCTGTATTCAAATGCCATACTGCAGAAAGTTCTGACAAAAGATCTTGAAAATGAGCATCTGAAAACAAACAGATCTCCCGGTACTTATTCGGTGGAAATGTCTGGGAGAAGCAAGTACGAAAAATCCATGGCCGACCAGGTGAAGGAAATTGCTCAAAACCAGCTTTCGGCGAGCTTTAATCTTCCTGTTGATGAACAACTTTATTATATCAGGCTGAATTCATTAAGAATCAGGCGTGAAGGTGATGAATACTTTAATTCACTGAAGGTGAACGGGGCTCCTGTGAGCCTGTCGGATTATGAAGAGCATATCAAGCTAATACGCGGAAGGTTACCGTCAAAGGAACCGGTTGATGGTGTTTATGAGGTGGCAATATCCATTGAGGCTATGAACAGGCTGCACCTTCTGTATGATCAGGAATACTCCATTGAATGGGAAGACTTTTTTACCGGGCAAAGAAAGCAAATTGCCAGGTTCAAGGTGGTTGGCATATTCACCATAGAAAACGTGCATTCCCTTTATTGGAGCGGAAACCGTTACAGGTTTTTAAGCGATTCAATTCTGTTTTATGAAGATCATATTGAACAACTTTTGGAAAAGGATGAGAAAGTATCCATTGAAAGTACCGAAAACACCTGGTTCTTTGATTATCGCGCTGTGAAAATTGATGATGTGGAAAATTTTATAAAAATCTCGAAAAGCCAGTACCGGTGGAATGAAAGGAACGGGAACATGGTAAAAATTACATTCCGTATGGAAAAGGTACTGGAAAGCTACCAGAACAGGAAAAAGCAATTGCAGATTACCCTTTGGATTCTTACCGTTCCGATGATGCTTATTATTTGCTTTTATACAATGATGATTTCGAACTTGATTGTCAGGAACAGCAGAAATGAAATTGCGGTTATTAAAAGCAGAGGAGCGGGAAGATTGCAGGTGTTTCTGATATATATGGTTGAAAGTCTTATACTTGCGGTTATATCCTTTGCTTCAGGGCCCAGAATCGGATTTTTTATTTGCCGTGTTTTGGGTTCATCCAACGGCTTTTTGGAATTTGTGAACAGGAAAGCTCTTATACCGGTTATTACACCCGAAATTTACGGTTATTCAGCAGCCGCTGCCGTTATCTTCATGCTGTTCATGCTGGTTCCTGTGGTAAAGGCAAGTGCCACAGGAATAGTGGAATATAAAAGAAGCCTTGTTTCTGATACCGGTAAACCATTCTGGCAAAAATTCTATCTCGATATTGTTATACTTATCATTTGTGCTTACGGGTATAATAATTTCCGGAACAGGCAGGATATTTTGGGTCTTACAGGGCTGTCAGGAACAGATTTGAACATAGATCCGCTGCTTTATTTCATATCAACGTTTTTTATTCTTGGCATCAGCCTTCTTTTCTTGAGACTGTATCCGTTATTGATACGGCTGGTATTCAGGCTTGGGATTAGAATATGGAGTCCGGTGGCTTACTTCTCACTGGTCAATGTATCAAGGGCTGACAGGAACCAGCAGACCATAATGCTGTTTGTTATTTTATCCCTGTCCTTCGGCATAATTAATGCAAACCAGGCCAGGACAATCAACAGCAACGTCATTGATAAAGTTATGTATGAGTGTGCTGCAGATGTAGTAATTGAGCCCTACAATAACCTTAAACACCAGCAGATGGATATGTATATGCAGAGCTATCCCGAAGAAGCGCCGGCGGCAGCGACATCTTTTTCAGTTTCACCGGCACAATATCGTGAACCGCCTTATGACCAGTACCGCAAAATTGAAGGGTATGAAAGTATCACCAGGGTATTGGTTGATAACAGGGCATCGTTGTCGAGTGGAAGGACTTCTGTCAGAAATATCAGGCTTCTGGGCATTACACCGCATGAATTTGGGAAGACCGTATGGTTCAGGAATGATTTGCTGCCTCATCATCTTAACGAATACCTGAATATGATGACCAATGCGCCTACGGCTTGTTTTCTTTCCAGCAGTTTCCGCGATGAGTTCGATATACAGGAAGGAGACAATGTGATCATACACCTGAACCAGGGATATACCCTTGAATGTGTCGTATATGGCTTTCTGGACTATTTCCCGTCCTGTAACCCATATACTGAGGTTAAAAAGTCCGATACCAATGAAGTAACGGTAAACAAGGCCTTTTTTGCGATAATAAATCATACCTATGTGATGAAAAAGCTGCCCGCAGTACCCTATGAAATCTGGCTGAAAAAGAAGCCCGGTGTTACAGACGGCTTCATAAACGAACAGCTGGATGCCTTGTCTCTTACGGTTGAGAGAGTGGATTATGCATCCCAGGAGATTATCAAAAAGAAAAATGATCCGGTGCTTCTTGGCACAAACGGTGTTTTAACAATGTGTTTCATAGTAACTATGTTTATTGCGGCTATTGGTTTTGTGCTTTTCTGGGTGCTGTCAATCCGGGAAAAAACACTGAAATTCGGAATATTCAGGGCTATGGGAATGCCGATGGGAAGTGTGACGCTAATCATGCTTTTCGAGCAATTCCTGATATCGGTTATAGCCATTTTGGCCGGAATTATTGTAGGGAGTATCGCCGGCACAATATTTATCCCGATGCTGGAAATGGTCTACTCGGCATATCAACAGGTGCCGCCCTTTAAGGTAATCGCCGATTGCAATGATTATGTAAAGGTGCTTGGCATTGCCGGTGGAATGCTGTTTATCGGGTTTGTTTTCCTTTACGGGCTGGTCAGAAAAATTAACGTACACCAGGTTCTGAAAATGGGAGAGGATTCATAATGGACATATTGCTGGCTGAAAATATATATCGTTCGTTTAAGGTTGGCAGTACGGTTATTGATGTATTAAAAGGTATTAATATGGAGATCGGAAAAGGTACATTCAACATCCTGATGGGGCCGTCCGGGTCGGGCAAGACCACGCTTCTGAATATCCTTGGCGCGCTTGACAGGCCTAATACCGGTAAAGTGATCTTTGATGGCCAGGATATTACGGGCATGCCGGAAAGAAAAAGGGATGCCCTTCGCAGGAGCAAGCTTGGCTTCGTTTTTCAGTCGGTTGCCCTTGTTTCCAGTATGACGGCTTTTGAAAATGTTGATTTTGCCCTTCGGATTTCAAAATATAATGCCAGGGAAAGAAAAAAAAGGGTTGAAGAATGCCTTGAATTTGTTGGGTTGAAGAAAAGAATGAAGCATTATCCCGGAGAAATGTCGGGCGGGGAGCAACAGCGTGTCGCAATAGCAAGGGCTATCGCCCACAGGCCTGTGCTGCTTCTGGCAGATGAGCCTACTGCCGAACTGGATACAAATACCGGGCTTCGGGTTGTGAAATTGTTCAGGGATTTGGTTGTCCATGAAAAAACTACTGTTATTATGTGTACCCATGACCCCAGCATGATGGGAATAGCCGACAGGATCTTTACACTTGAGGACGGGGTGATAATTGATGTCGCATGAGTCTGTGCCTATGATATCCTGTGACAACCTGGTAAAAATATATAAGACGAAGGAAACCGAAGTAGTGGCTTTGCAGGGGCTGGATCTTAAAATACAAAAAGGTGAGCTGACCGCAATTATAGGTAAAAGCGGCAGTGGAAAATCAACCCTGCTGAACATCATCGCTGGCCTCGATCGGCCTTCGGCAGGTTCCATCCATGTGGACGGGAAAAACCTTTTAAAGTTCAATGATAAGCAACTGAAAAAATATAACAGGGAAACAATAGGTTTTGTCTGGCAGAACAAGGCAAGAAACCTGTTGCCTTATTTGTCGGCCGAGTTGAATGTGCAGGTGCCGATGATGATTACCGGTATGAAAAATCGCAGGGACAGGGCCAGAGAGCTGCTGGATATGGTTGGACTGAAGAACAGGTATAAAAGTAAGCTGGGGGAGCTGTCGGGCGGAGAACAGCAGCGGGTTGCAATTGCCATTGCGCTTGCGAATAATCCTAAGCTTATTCTTGCCGACGAGCCAACCGGTGCTGTGGACACAAAAAACACCTATAGAATCATGGAACTGTTTGAAAAGCTGAACAAGGATCTTGGCGTAACAATAGTTATCGTAACACATGATCTGAAAATTGCATCGATGGTGGAGCGGGTGATATTCATCAGTGATGGTATGATCGGCAGTGAAATGCTGAAAAAGGAGGATTACCAGAAAAGACTGTCTCAGCTGAATGATATTGCACAACCAACTGAGTCCCATGAGGAATACGCGGTTATTGACAACAAAGGCAGAATAAAAATACCAGAAGAATATATCGAGGCCATGAAAATCCAGGGCGGTGAGCGCCTAAAAATCCGCAAAAGTACCGAAGGGTTTGAAATATATAAAGCTTGATTATAATATATACCAGCATAACTAATTAGTTCCTGTGAACAGAAATACAACTGTTCCATATTCTTGATACAGTTAGAATTATGGTTTATAATATAGCCATGCCGTTAATCTGATGATTAGACCCCGAAATATGAGTTTCGGTTTAATGGGGATTTTATATGGACAGAACGGGTATGATTCACCTTTACATTGGTAATGGCAAGGGGAAAACAACTGCGGCGGCCGGCCTGGCAATAAGGGCTCTCGGCCGTGATTATAAGGTCTTTTTTGCGCAGTTTTTGAAAACTTCGGATACCGGAGAAAAAAATATCCTTGAAAAATGTTTCGGCGAAAAGCTTCTTTTTTTCAGGCCGGTTCAGCGCCACGGAAAATTCCTTTGGAACATGACCGAAAAAGAGCTCCTGGAAACAAAAGAGGATATTATGAATGGTTGGAGGATAATTGCAGCAGAACTGCATTCAGGCAAGTATGATATTGTAATACTTGACGAAATACTGGATTGCATTCAATGCGGGTTGCTTGAATCCAATGAAGTTTTGAGCGATATAATAAAAAGGCCTGCCAATGTAGAGGTTGTTTGCACGGGCAGAGATGCTCCGGCAGCTTTCTATGAAGCATCTGACTACATTACCAAAATGTGTTCGTTGAAACACCCGTACGACAGGGGTATTAAAGCAAGATACGGCATAGAATATTAATTTGTCAGGAGTGTACAGAAGATGAGATTTCGAAAATTTGTTGTATTTGTTGCATTGGTCTTAATAATATTTCTTATTATATCGTGCACCAAAAAAGAGGGAAAAAACGTTGGTTCAACACCTACGCCTTCAGCACCTCAGGTAACTCAGGCAGCACAGAATCCTGAGCCAACTAAACAGCCTGAGGTTCCGACACCTACCGAAAAACCTGCAGAAAACCGCGAACCCGTAGACTACTCAGTTGTTCAGCCAAATGAAGCAGGGGAAATTCCCATTGTTATGTTTCATAATTTTATAGAAGATTTGGCTGATACAACCGACAACCAATACACTACTTCATTCAGCGATTTTGAGGAGTTGCTTGAAACGCTCTATAATGAAGGTTACAGGCTTATTAGCATGCGTGATTTTATAGATCACAATATTGATGTTCCGGCAGGGACAAAGCCAATGGTTTTTTCCTTTGATGACGGAACGGCCGGGCAATTCAACCTTATTGAAGAGAACGGGAAACTTGTAGTAAACCCGAAATCTGCTGTGGGAATAATGATTAAGTTTAATGAAAGACACCCGGATTTTGGTCTGAAAGGCATATTTTATCTGAACATGGACAAAGAAAACAAGACTTTTGAAGGAGCCGGGACACTTAAGGAAAGGCTTGAAATTCTTTTAAGCTATGGATTTGAAGTAGGCAACCATTCATGGGGACATTTTGATTTCAGCACTGCCCAAAGCAAGGAGCAAATAAATGAAAAGCTTGGCAAAAATGAAAAGAGACTGAGAGAAATAATCGAAGGAGTAAGCTTTTATTCATTTGCGTTGCCGTTTGGAAACAGGCCGGAAGAAAGTTTACGCAATGCAATGGTAAGAGGTATGTATGAAGGTGTGGAATATAACAATGAAACCATAATGGCTGTCGGCGCACAGCCAAGCAAACCGTCGATTCATGTGGATTATAATCCTACATATGTAGGACGCATCCGTGCCCAGGGAAAAATTCAGGAAGCTTATGACCTGACATTCTGGCTTCCCAAAATGACCAGGGAAAGAATGTATATAAGTGACGGAGACCCATCTACCGTTGTTGTACCCGAAGGTATGGAAAGCAAAATAGATACGTCAAAATTAAATGGAAAGAAATTAATTACATATAAGAAGCAATAACAATTGATTTGAAATGAAAAAGGCTCCAAAACCAAGCAAAACGAAGCAAATCCTTCAAATCTTACAATATATTTACAGGATAAACAAAGACTAGTTTGCTTTTTTTAAAATATTAAGGTATAATATGGTTATCTGATATAATTTTATATTGGATAACCATTCATTTATCTTTTTATGTGTACGTCTCTTGGTTAAATCGTATTGCAGAATTTACTGCAGGAATAGAATATTTTTTTGTGATGGATGAAACCAGGCTTGGTAATAGTTTATACAGTAAACTGTTACAAGAAATGGTTTATATTGTTTTAATAACAAAAGACCATTACAGGATAATTTTAGTTTTTGCATGACAATAAAAAATGGAGGGAAAGAAAGGAGTATTGGTGATGAGCACCAAAACAGAAAAAAAAGAAAACAGACAATTAACAGATGCTGACGTAAAAAGAAAGGCGGTAAAGCTTGTTGTAGCCCATTTAAAAAGAAAGGCTTCTACTGAATTCATGGGTATGGATTACCTGCAGACATGGCTTGAAGATATGGAAGCGTTACTTGAGAGAGAGGATTTTGACATTAAAGAATATCATAGAATGCGCAGACAGTTTAATGATGTTATTGAAAGCACACTGGATGAAAATATGAGAAAGAAGCTTCGGGATTCCTGGTATAGCATGGGGAAAGCTTTAGATAAAAAGGCAAAGCCATACTAAGAAACTCCGGAAGCTAAAACCGGAGTTTTATTTTACTTTCTTTTCTTTTCTTTTACATTCTGTCAGAGGCTAAAGGCAGCGTAATAGAAGCTACAGTTGAAGAGTGGGAAAAATCGGCATAGTATGGTATATATTACCGTCTATGCCGATTTAATTACTTTCTTTCACGATAAGTTCTTGGTTTCCATAAAGGTTAATCATTATCTGACATTACTGCTTCTACTGCATTTTTCGTTATAGGCTTTACATCGCCATGCTTAATGAAGACCCGGGCAGTTCATCGGATGTTGACAATGTTCCTCGATCAATTGGCTGAAAGTGAACAGATGGCAGAATTATTCATACCGTCTTGAATTTTATTACTAATTATTATGGAAGCACTTAATATTCCTGGCTGCGAAAAAAGAACGGGTAAGGATATAGCAATGTATAGTGAATGAAAACAGAAAGACGGTATAGCGATCCAGCTACACCGTCTGCTGTATAACGAAAACTTCCTGATGGAACACCCGACTTTGGTGCTTGTTTTATTTTATATTATAAAATTCCTTTATCTTTTGTATGGAAGCAGACACCGTTTCAAATGAAGGGCCTCCCGGAAGTTTTCGTTCATTTACGCAAGCTTCAAGAGAAATCGACTCATAAACATCATTACCGAACTTGTCTGAGAATTTCTTAAGCTCATTAATATCCATATCCTCAATATTTTTACCGTTTTCTATGCAATAAGCCACAAGCTTGCCTACAATAAAGTGAGAATCCCTGAAGGGAACACCTTTTTTAACCAGGTAATCTGCCACATCGGTTGCGTTGGTAAAACCGCCTTTAGCAGCCGAAAGCATTTTATCCTTACGCACTTTCATAGTGGCAATCATCTGGGTAAAAACAGGCAAACAGGCTTTTACCGTATCTATGGAATCAAAAATGGCTTCCTTATCTTCCTGCATGTCCTTGTTGTATGCAAGGGGAAGACCCTTCATAACTGTCAGCAGGGACATTAAATTACCATATACTCTGCCGGTTTTTCCGCGAATAAGTTCGGCCACGTCCGGATTTTTCTTCTGAGGCATTATGCTGCTGCCTGTACTGTATGCATCGTCGAGTTCAATAAAAGAAAACTCATAAGAACACCAAAGTATAATTTCTTCACAGAACCGGCTTAAATGCATCATTAATATTGACAGGTCTGAACTTAATTCAAGTAAGAAATCCCTGTCAGAAACAGCGTCAATACTGTTTTCGGTTATTGAAGAAAACCCGAGTTCGGATGCAACATAATATCTGTCCAGATTATAAGTTGTACCTGCAAGAGCGCCCGAACCCAAAGGCATAACATCAAGCCTTTTAAAGCAATCTGATAAACGGCTGTAATCCCTGTCAAACATCTGTACATAAGCCATTACATGGTGGGCCAGGGTTATGGGTTGGGCCCGCTGAAGGTGAGTGTAACCAGGCATTATAGTATCAATGTTGTTCTCGGCTGTTTTGATTAAGACGGTGATTAAATCTAAAATCATGCCCTTGATAATATTAATCTCATCTTTCAAATACATGCGGATATCAAGGGCAACCTGGTCATTGCGGCTTCTTCCTGTATGAAGTTTTTTGCCGGTGTCGCCGATTCTTGCTATTAATATTTTTTCAATGTTCATGTGTATGTCTTCAGCGTCAATATCAAAATCAATATTTCCGTTTTCAATGTCCGTAAGGATTTCTTCAAGGGCCCGGCATATAAGGCTTGATTCTTCCATGGAAATAATTCCGCACTTGCCAAGCATTTTTGCATGGGCAATGCTGCCTTTTATATCATGTTTATAAAGACGGCTGTCAAATCTGATTGATGAATTAAAATCATCGGTTAATTTATCAGTGTTTTTTGAAAAGCGACCGCCCCATAATTTCATTTGGGTTCCTCCATGTTTTTCTTTTTCATCATAGCCTGAACTTTTACAGGAAGGCCAAATAAATTAATAAAGCCTTCAGCGTCTTTCTGGTTGTAAACATCATCTTCGCCAAAGGTGCACAATTCTTCATCAAACAGTGAATAAGGCGAAGAGGATCCTGCAGGTATAATATTTCCTTTGTAAAGCTTAAGTTTTACAGTACCTGTAACATTCTTCTGCGTAACATCAACAAAAGCCGAGAGCGCTTCACGAAGAGGTGTAAACCACTGGCCATAGTATACAAGTTCAGCAAAACGTTGGGATATAATATCCTTATAGTGTAAAGTGTCCCTGTCCAGACAAAGGAGCTCAAGCTCACGGTGGGCTGCATATAAAATTGTGCCGCCTGGGGTTTCATATACGCCGCGGGATTTCATTCCTACCAGCCTGTTTTCAACGATATCAATAATACCAATTCCGTTTTCTCCGCCAATTTGATTTAATTTCAATATAAGATCAACAGGCTTAAGCTTTTCACCGTTTATTGAAACGGGTATACCCTGCTCAAAACCAATTTCGATGTAGGTTGGTTTATCGGGTGCTTTTTCAGGCGTAACCGACAGCTTTAAAAGCTTGTCATACAATGGTTCATTTGAAGGATCTTCAAGTTCCGAACCTTCATGGCTTAAATGCCACAGATTCCTGTCGCGGCTGTAATTGTCCTTCTTTGTAACAGGAACGGGAATATTCCTTTGTTGAGCATAATCTATTTCGTCTTCCCTGGAACGTATATCCCAAATCCTCCATGGCGCAATGATTTTTAATTCAGGTGCAAGCGCTTTGACTGTCAGTTCGAAACGAACCTGATCATTCCCCTTTCCGGTGCAACCGTGGGCAACGGCTACCGCACCTTCCTTTTTCGCAATTTCAACCAATCTTTTTGCTATTATCGGCCTTGCAAAAGATGTACCCAGCAGGTATTTACCTTCGTACACCGCTCCTGCCTTTAAAGTAGGGAAAATATAATCTGTGACAAATTCTTCCTTCAAGTCCTCTATATATAATTTTGAAGCACCTGTTTTAATAGCTTTTTCCTGCAATGAATCAAGTTCCTCGCCCTGCCCTACATCAGCAGCCATTGCAATTACTTCATAATCGTAATTCTCCTTTAACCATGGAATAATAATGGAAGTGTCAAGACCGCCCGAATAGGCCAGTACAACTTTTTCCTTTTTACCCATACAAAATCGCCCCATTCTATGTTAGAATAATACAGAATACTTAATACATATTGATTTATAATTATACAGCAATATGTATAAATATGCAATACTTTTTTAAATTAAAACAGCCGATAAATATTATTGGAGCCCGTTGCTTCAGAGTTTTATCCAGTTTGTTATATCAGCTTGAGATATACATGAATAACAAACTGGATTAATTCTGAATAATATACGGATAACATGCAAAGGAGAAGATACATTGATTATTCTGGGTATTGATCCCGGGTTCGCGATAACCGGATACGGAGTATTGAATTATATTGGCAACCAGTTCAAAGTAATGGATTTTGGCGTTATAACCACAAATGCAGATCTTCCACATCCTCAAAGACTTCTTTTGCTTGAAAAAAGCCTTGTTGATATTATAGATGAGTACAAGCCTGAAACTATGTCAGTTGAAGAGCTTTTTTTCAATAACAATGCGAAAACTGCACTGCAGGTAGGGCAGGGCAGGGGAGTTGCGCTTCTATGTGCCGCCCGTGCAGGCATACCTGTATATGAATATACTCCAATTCAGGTAAAACAAGGTGTTACAGGTTATGGAAGGGCAAGTAAAATACAGGTGCAGCAAATGATTAAGATACTGCTTGGCCTGCCGGAGATCCCAAAGCCGGATGATGCAGCGGATGCCCTTGCTGTTGCCATATGTCATGCTCATAGTTATAGTAGTATGAGTAAGGCATTAAAATCGGCTTTTATCAAAGGATAGAGCAATTTATAATGTAGCTTCCGCAGAAAGGAGAACACTATGCTGGCTTATATCAAAGGAATACTGCAGGCGTGGAACAATGAGTCAATTATTGTTGAAACAGGTGGTATTGGATTTAATGTTAATGTACCGTTAACAGTTCTTGAGAAGCTTCCTGAAACAGGATCTGAGGTTAAGATATATACATATGCCCATATTCGTGAAGATGGCTGGACATTATATGGTTTTTTAAACGATGATGAATTGAAAATGTTTGAACAACTGCTTAAGGTTTCAGGCGTTGGGCCGAAGGCGGCCATATCATTGGTTTCATATATATCTCCGTCTCAATTTGGACTCGCAGTGTTGACCGATGATGTAGATGCCTTCGTTAAAGTGCCCGGAATCGGCAAAAAAACAGCCATGCGAATTATTCTGGAACTTAAGGATAAATTTAAAAAGGAACAGGGGAAGGAAATTAAAAGTCTTACTGTCAGCATTGACGAAAAACCCGAAAACAAGGTCCACGATGCCGTCAGTGCTCTGATGATGCTTGGGTATTCAAGCCAGCAGGCAAATGCAGCGGTGTCTTCCGTTTACAATTCGGAAAAGGATCTTGAATCAATTATACGGGATGCACTGAAGAGCCTTGCTGGTTAAATTAATAGATTTGGAGGCGTTTACATTGGATGACAGACTGATGGGCTGCGAATTTCGCAGGGAGGATTCCGAAGAATCAGGTCTTAGGCCAAAAACATTCGATGAATATATAGGGCAGGATAAGGTGAAAGAGAACCTGAAGGTTTTTATTGAAGCAGCGAAGCAAAGAAATGATGCCCTGGATCATGTGCTTTTATACGGCCCGCCAGGTCTTGGAAAAACAACTTTGTCAGCCATAATTGCCAGGGAAATGGGGGTTAATTTCAAGGTCACATCCGGACCTGCCATTGAAAAACCCGGTGATTTGGCTGCAATTTTAACCAATTTAAGCCCTTTCGATGTATTGTTTATTGATGAGATACATCGCCTGAACCGTGCCGTAGAGGAGATTCTTTACCCTGCAATGGAAGATTATGCTTTGGATATTATAATCGGAAAGGGGCCAAGTGCCCGTTCAATACGCCTTGAGCTGTCAAAATTTACACTGATAGGTGCAACCACAAGAGCCGGCCTTCTGACATCACCTTTAAGAGACAGGTTCGGAATCATTAACCGCCTGGAATTGTACACTCCTGAGGAATTGAAACAGATTGTCAAGCGATCGGCAGGTATATTGAATATAGAAATTGATGATGATGCAGCAATAGAAATTGCCTCCAGATCAAGAGGAACGCCGAGAATAGCTAACAGGTTATTAAAAAGAATACGGGATTTTGCGCAGGTTCATTCCAGTGGCAGAATTGATCTGGATATTACCCGGTATGGCCTTGATGCTCTTGAAGTTGATGAAATAGGACTTGATCGCACCGACAGGAATTTGCTATTATGCATAATTGAAAAATTCGGAGGCGGGCCTGTCGGCCTGGAAACGCTGGCAGCGGCAACCGGTGAAGAGGCGGACACAATTGAAGACGTTTATGAACCTTACCTGATGCAAATAGGCTTTTTGCAAAAAACACCCCGGGGAAGAAAGGCAACCCGTCTTGCATATGATCATTTAAACATTGAGCCCGAACAGGGAGATCAGATTAGCCTGATCTATTAGCCATGATGTTTGGAGGTAGACAAATGAGTATAAAAGTAGGAATAATTGGAACCGGAAATATGGGAGGAGCATTAATTAAAGGGCTATGCAGCAGCGAACGGGAATATGAAATATATGCTTATGATTTAAATACACAAATAACAGAACAGTTGGCAAAACAGTATTCGATAAATATAATGCCGTCAGTTCAGGAACTGTCAAAACAATGTGATGTTGTAGTAGTTGCGGTAAAACCTCATCATATGGAAAACGTACTGAAAGAATGCAAAAAAACGCTGTCCAAAAACACAGTTTTTGTTTCTGTGGCAGTTGGCCTTACAATAGAATACTACACTAAAATACTTGGTGAAGATAAAAAAATCGTAAGAACGATGCCAAATATAGCTGCACTTGTCCGTGAAGGCGTTACGATTGTTTCTTTTGGTGATAATGTCACTTCTGATGAAAAGAAACTGGTCATGGACATTTTCAGTTGTGTAGGCTATGTTGAAGAGTTGGACGAATCTTTAATGTGTCAGGTGACAGCGCTTACATCGAGCAGTCCCGCATACATTTTTATGATGATTGAGGCTATGGCAGACGCCGCAGTCCAGTCAGGAATCCCGCGGAATGTTAGTTACAGGCTTGCAGCACAGGCTGTATCAGGTTCTGCCAGGATGGTCCTTGAAACACAAAAACATCCGGCTGAATTAAAGGATATGGTATGTTCTCCTGCAGGTACAACTATTAATGCTGTTTATGCATTGGAAGAGAAAGGCTTCAGAAGTGTAATCATGACAGCTATGAAGGAATGCACAGGACGAGCAATTGAAATCAGCAGAGGTATGGATAAATGAAAGAAGTTGAGATATATACCGATGGAGCATGCTCAGGCAACCCCGGCAAGGGAGGATGGGGCGTGATCCTCATTTATAAAGGCATAGAGAAGGAATTGTCGGGATTTGAAGAGCAAACCACGAACAACAGGATGGAGTTAAAAGCGGTCATTGAGGGACTAAAGGCGTTGAAAGAACCATGCAGTGTTAAATTATACAGTGACAGTGCATATGTTATTAATGCTTTCCAGCAGGGCTGGATAGATGACTGGAAGAAAAACGGATGGTCAAGGGGCGAAAAAAAAGAGGAGCTAAAGAATGCCGATTTGTGGCAGGAACTGGACAGATTAATTCAAAAGCACAGGATACAATGGATAAAAGTAAAAGGCCATTCGGATAATGAGTACAACAACCGCTGCGATAAACTGGCAACGGGTGAAATATCAAAAGCAGAAAAGGGAGATTGAACATGAATTATTATGAGAAAACAGTTAAAGAAGAGAGAATGTATACCGGAAACATAATTAATGTTGACAAGGTCACAGTTGTTTTGCCAAACGGAAAGGTAAGTACAAGAGATATTGTACGGCACCCGGGCGCTTCAGTGATAGTGCCTGTTACCGGTGACGGCAAAATAATTATGGTTGAACAATACAGAAAGCCATGTGAAATGATATCTATTGAATTGCCTGCTGGGAAGCTTGATGCAGGTGAACCCCCTGAAGAATGTGCAAAAAGGGAGCTACAGGAGGAAACCGGGTATATTGCCGGGAAATTGACCAAGGTATTATCAATCCATTCAACACCGGGCTTTTCTGATGAAGTGCTTCATATGTTTGTTGCGACCGATCTGACTAAGAAAAAGGCAAATCCGGATGAAGATGAATTCATATCCTGCAAAGAATATGAGATCTCTGAGTTGTTATCAATGATTGAAAATGGGAAGATTACGGATGCCAAGACTATTATTGGTATTTTTCTTGCAGATAAAATAAAAAAAGGTGAGTATAAAATAAGTTAAGTTTGCATAAAAATGAATTAAGTGGTAAATTAATATTTGTCAATACTACATAGACATCTTCATGTATACTGATTATGGAAGCTTTGACATATACTGCATTAGTTTAGAACCCCGTTACTCTGTGAATAATTCTTAATGACGCAGGGGCTCACTAATCTTAACATAATTTTCTGTCCCAGATTATGCCCGTACCGGTAGAATAAGTAATAGTTTGAATATTCAGGGGTGATAAAATCAATGGAGAATTTGGTTAAAGCGTTTATTCAGTATTTGAGAGATGAGAAGAAGCTTTCCCAGAATACGCTGATGTCTTACCAAAGGGATATTGAACAGTATATTATGTTTTTACAGGAAATGAATGTTAAGAATATCCAGCAAAGCAATAAGACTACAATATCCACTTATATGAAATATCAGAACAGCCAGGGCAGAGCCATTACCACTATATCCAGGAGTCTTGCATCAATCAGGGCATTTTACAGGTTTCTGATATCTCATGATTTTATGAAAGGAAATCCAACGATAGGCGTAGAATCACCAAAAGTTGAAAAAAAGATACCCCAGATACTTTCTGTCGAAGAGGTTGAAATTCTCTTAAACCAGCCAAAAAAGATGGGACTTAAGGGAGTTCGGGACAGGGCAATGCTTGAACTTTTATATTCAACGGGTATCAGGGTATCGGAGCTTATTTCACTGGATGTATCTGATCTGGATCTCCAGAATTATTCCTTGAGATGCAGAAACAGCAACAGGGAACGTACCATACCAATATCCAAAAAATGCATTGATGTGATGAAAGAGTATCTTGAAAAAGTAAGGCCGTTTATGCTGAAAAGTAAAAATGAGCAGGCTTTGTTTGTGAATACAAACGGAAACCGGCTTACAAGGCAGGGGTTTTGGAAAATAGTAAAGTACTATACGTCAAAAGCCAATATAAACAAAGATATTACACCGCATACTCTCAGGCATTCTTTTGCAGCACACCTTGTCCAGAGAGGGCAAAACCTGAAAGATGTACAAATGATGCTTGGGCATTCAGACATATCATCAACACAGGTTTACCTTCAAATAGTCAGCGGAAATATGTAATTTTGCTTATTGTAGTATATATCTTTATTTGGGAATATATGGGAAGGGATCCGCTTATTCGGATCCCCAAGGAGATGATTGAACGGTTACCCTCAAGTACTCGCTTGAGCAATAGGCTTGATATTAATTCTTTTTCTTTAACGGGCATTTTCGCCCTTTTTTGAACATTGGCGGTTTTCCGCTGCCGTCCCATTGATTTACCTTACTTTCATATTCTTTTAAAAGCTCATCGGCTCTTTCCCGTGTTATTTTTCCCTTTTTGACCATGTCATCGGTGAAGTTCCTGAAATTTTCAATCAGCTTCTCTTTTTTCTTATTCAGCGGAAGCTTGTTAAATTCCTCGATTTTTTTGATTTTTTCATCTATCTGCCGGATTTTTGCCTCTGCCTCTTCCCTGGTAAGTTTTCCTTCGTCAAAAAGCTTTTGAATCTTTTCTTTTTTACCCTGGAGCCTTTTTATTGGATCCTGTTCAGTTTCTCTTGCCGATATTGATTCATTTTCCACCAGGTAATTGTGAGAGTATTGCACCGTTAAACAGGGTAAATCCAGCGTTGTAAAGGCTAAATTGGCTGAAAGAAATATTGGTAACACAGAAGCCGACATAATTTCAAAAACCTTCATTTAATCATCTCCTTTCCTTATGTATTATTACCTTGAATCCTTTTGCTTTGCATGTAAATATGTTACAGCCAGAATATGTTAATTTTTTTATTTATATTGTTTTATTAAAAATAGTATTATAGAATTAGTAATATATAGAAACAATAATTGCTATGCTGCTTTAAGGAAGAATTGATTCGGCATGAAATGCCGACTAAATTATTAAACCTGACTAATATAAAAGGGGGTCATTAAATGATACAATTCCCAAAGGATCTTTATACAGATGTAAGGATTGAAACAGTATATAAAACAACAATCCTGGTTGAGAATTTCCAGCTTAAGCAAAAGAAAATCAAGGAAGAAAAAGGTGCGTTGATTAGAATTTATGACGGAACAAGATGGTTTTACGGTGCAACAACCGATATTTCCAACCTGCAGAAAGAAATAGACAACCTTGCGAAAATGGCAAAGCCCAACCCTTCAATATATGATGATCCGATTGTTAAGAAATTTGAAATAAATAGGGAAACGCTGTTACGGTATCAGGATTCAAACGTTTCAAAAGTCAGCATCGAAGATAAGCATGATCTCCTTAATTCATATGTACCTGTTGTAAAAGAATTCCCCCAGGTAAAAATGTCGCAGATATATTATCTTGATAAGTACACAGAAAAGCATATTATATCTTCAAAAGGAACCGATGTGAAATTTGACGCTCAATACTGCTGTGTAACTGTCAGGTACAGGATGCAGGAGGGAGATGTACCGCATAACGGCAGCAAGGATATTTATAAAATGTATTTCAATGAGCTTGCAAACAGGCAGGATGAAGTAAGAGAAGAATTAAAAAAGGATCTGGAATACTGTACACAGGCCGTGCCGGTAAAACCAGGAGTTTATACCTGTGTGCTTTCTCCCGTTGTTACGGGCGTTTTTGCCCATGAAAGTTTTGGCCACAAAAGTGAGTCGGACTTCATGGTTGGCGACGAAACAATGAAAAGGGAATGGACTATCGGAAAAGTTGTCGGCTCCACGAGCCTGAACATAATTGAAACCGGACTCATTCCAGGCGCGGGTTATGTACCGTTTGATGATGAAGGTACGCGAGGCAGGAAAAACTACATAATTAAAAACGGGGTATTGACAGGAAGGCTTCACAGCTGCAATACTGCAGTGGCTCTCGATGAAGAATTAACCGGTAATGCCAGGGCTGTAAGTTTTGAATATGAGCCCATAGTGCGGATGACGACAACATATATAGAGGCAGGAAATCAGACGAAGGACGAACTGATAAAGAGTATTGATGAAGGAATTTATATTGAAGATATAAAACATGGTTCAGGAATGACCACTTTTACAATAGCTCCGAGAAAAGCATATATGATACGCAACGGACGCATTGCCGAACCGGTAAGAATTTCGGTTATAACGGGAAATGTAATGAAAACTCTGCATGAAATTGACGGTTTTTCCAATGAAGTTGAATTATTTTCTTTCCCGCTGGGAGGTTGCGGGAAAATGGAGCAATTTCCGCTAAGTGTTGGTTTTGGCGGCCCGTACATTCGTGTACATGGTATTAACGTGCAATAAGGGGGTTTTTAAATGATAAGGGAACTATACCAGAAAACCGTGCGTGAGACATCAATTAACATAACAAACTGTGCCATTGATTCTGTAAGAAAAAAATCAATCATGAAAAGTGGATGCAGGGTATATGATAATGGATTCATAGGTGTTGCGGGGACTTTTGGCGAGCCAACCGAAAAAACATGGGCTGAGGCCGAAGAAAGATTGAAGGATCAAATTCCATATCCATTTGAACCCGAGAAAAACAGAAAGCGTGTCAGAGACTTAAGACAGCTCAACATCAGTGATGAAGAATTTATCAAAGAAATGGAGGATTTGCTGAAAACTCTTAATTCAGAATATCCTGACTTTATATTCAGTCATAAGATCAATATATGCGAATCAGAAATATCACTTAAAAATGATGCGGGACTGGATTATGTTAATTATGACAAAACTATCGAATATGTGCTTCTGGTTAAGCACAGGGATTCCATTAATATAATTGACAGCGGATTAATCAGGCAGGGCAGGACGCTGCAGAAAAAAGAATTCATTGAAGACGCAAGAATGTTTCTGGATGCGTTCAGAAACGAAGTTAGCCTGCCCCAGCAGGGAAAAATTCCTGTTATAGTGGAACCGGGAATGTTACTGTCAAAAATAAATGAATCCCTTAACGGGGAACAGATTGGCTTTGGCACATCATTATTCTGCAATAAAATTAACACTAAAGTATTCAATTCTGATTTACATATTATCCAGGACAGAACTGAAGAAAAATACCACACACCTTTCTTTGATACCGAAGGTGTCACCCAGAAAGATGATGTGTATTACCTGGTCAGGAACGGAGTAATTGAGAAGGCATATACCGACAAGATGAATGCCAAAAGGTTTTCAATGCCGTTAACCGGTTCTGCTTCAGGGGATTATGATGAAGTCCCGTCTTTATCAAGTGCTGATTTATCTATCGTCCCCGGAAAAAAGACATTAAAGGAACTTATTAACGGTGGCCCGGCAATACTGGTAATTATGGCCAGCGGCGGAGATTATACAAGCTCCGGGGATTTTGCATCGCCGGTACAGATGGCTTACCTGACAGACGGTGAAAAAATAATTGGAAAGCTGCCAGAATTCAATATTTCAGGAAACCTGTATGAGATTTTCGGGGATGATTTTATTGGTATGAGTTGTGACAGGGCATTTATGGGAGAGAAAGCACTGGTTGTAAAAATGAATGTAAATTACTGATGATTTGAATAAAGGCTCTTGAAAAATTCATTCAGGATAAAGGTTTTTAATGTTAATTTTTTAGGAGTGATTTTTTTGAAAGAAACATTATTGAAATTAAGAAACCAGATATCCAATGAATTAGAGAACAACATTCTGCCATTTTGGGTTGCATTGGCTGATAAATCCCATGGCGGCTTTTACGGGAGTGTTACTAATGATTTGAAAATTGACCGGATGGCACCAAAAGGATGTATCCTTAACTCAAGGATTCTGTGGACATTTTCAAGAGCCTTCCTTACATATGGAAAAAAAGAATATAAGGATACGGCAGAACATGCATACCGGTTCATTAAGAGGGCCTTCTGGGACTATAATAATTCCGGGCTGTACTGGATGGTGGATTTTTTCGGGAACCCTATAATCAAAAAAAAGCATATATATAATATAGCATTTGGAATTTATGCTTTAAGCGAATATTACAGGGTATTCAATGATCCGGACAGTTTGAACATGGCAATTCTGCTGTATAATCTTGTTGAGAAATATAGTTATGATGAGGAGTATGGCGGTTATATCGATGCATTTTCGGAGGAGTGGAACCCGATATCTGATATGAGATTGAGCCAGGCAGATCTAAATGCGCCAAAAACAATGAACACACATCTTCACCTTCTCGAAGCTTATACAAATCTGTACAGAGTTTGGAAAAACAATGATCTGAGAAAAAAATTGACCGATTTGGTTGGGATATTTTCAGAAAAAATAATTGATCCTAAAACCTGTCATTTAAAACTGTTCTTTAATGAAAAATGGGAATCGTTATCCGATACGGTATCATATGGTCATGATATTGAGTGCAGCTGGCTGTTATGTGAAGCCGCGAATGTACTTGAAAGCCAGGAATTGCAGGCAAAAGTCAGGGACATTGCCATAAAAATGACCGACAAGGTAATAGAAGAAGGCTATGACAGTGTCTTTGGAGGCATTTATGATCATGCCGATTCCACCGGAAAAAGTTTCAGGAAAGAATGGTGGCCGCAGGCCGAAATGATTGTTGGCCTGATGAATGCAATTGAAATTACCGGAAAAGATACGTATCTGTCACCCATTGTTAAAACATGGGAGTTTATTTATATGAACATTGTTGATCACCGGTATGGAGAGTGGTTCCATTCAGTGGAGAGAAATGGCAGAACCATAGAAAACCTTCCGAAGGTGGAGCCGTGGAAATGTCCGTACCATAATGGCAGAGCCTGTATGGAGTTCATTTCACGATGTGATTCGCTGGGCGGTTAAATTGCAACACTATATGCACGTGCTGCTGAAAGGTACTTTAGTTGAAGTTTTCCGGATTATTATGGTATATTATATATTGCAATAGATTTTTGATTTGGAGGGAATAAATTGCCGGGGAAAACACAAAAGAAAAAGTCAACTAAAAGTACACGCTCTAATACTGGCACAAATTCCAGAACAAAAAAAAGAGCAACAACCAAAAGTCAAAAGAATTCCAAAAATATAAAAAGCAGCAGTAACGGTAAAGCCGTAAGCATTAAAAAGAAAAGACGCCAGAGAGAAATTTCAGGTGTTCTTACCATAGCGTTTGGCATTTTATATGCGCTAAGCATATACATTAAAAACCTGACAGGGCTTTTCGGTGAAATAATTGTGCATATAACCACCGGAATGTTTGGATGCATAGCTTATTTGCTGCCTCCATTTGTTTTGATTTACGGGACTTTATTAATTTTTTACCCCCATAACCAGCTGGTCAGGAAAAGGCTGCACCTGATTTTTATTTTGATGTTGATGATAGGTGCGATTTTTACCACAGGTGCGTTTAACAAATCAGATTATGTAAATATGGCTTTCTTTCAATACCTCAAGCATTTCTACAAAATGGGCAGAAGTGTAACCAATATTCCATATACACTTAACGGCGGAGTAATAGGAGGTCTGATAAGTGTACCATTGTGCCTTATTTTCCAGAAGACGGGCACATATATTTTGCTTGGAGCTTTTAGCATAGTTATTGCAATGATGCTTACTGAAATCTCCATCAAAAAGGTGGCTGTAGGTACAGCTGTCAAAGTTAAACGAATTAAGGAGAACCAGAGTTCCAGGGTTGAATTTTTGGATGATGAGGATGAAGATGAGCCAATATATATAAAAGAATTGGACGAGCCATCAATTGTTCTTAAAGAAAAGGATGTAAATCCGAGAAGCGGGAAAGTAATAGATTTTCCGATGATGAGAATTTATCCTGAAAGAAAAGCAAATGACAATATCGAAAAGCAGACCGAAGAGCATGAAATACCTGTCAATGAAGCATCTGTTCAGGAAA
>Ga0134091_1000045_pt1 | contig 115264 bp, 118 predicted proteins | sample 2_5taG_FD_94451 | JGI IMG/M metagenome (GOLD analysis project Ga0134091, IMG submission 94451) | Switchgrass degrading microbial communities from high solid loading bioreactors in New Hampshire, USA - 2_5_20_6_A2 metaG | ecosystem: Engineered > Bioreactor > Semi-continuous > Anaerobic >...
AAGAGAAAAAGAAATATTTTGATTTTTTAGAGTTTTATTTTTATGTATATGGAAAGAATAATAAATATGTAACAAGCAGTATTGATGACGAATACGATAAGAAATCTTTTACAAAATTAAATAGAGAAGGTATTGTAGATAAAAGTTATTTACTTACAATAATGGTTTGTAAAAATTGTGGAACATATTCAATTGAAATAGAAGAGTTTGAAGTTTAATGTATTAAATTTTATTTGAGGTATAAAATACTCTTGAAAGGAGTGTTTTATATGAAAGCAAACCCTAGAACAAATAATGCTTTGCAAAAGGGTAAAAGAAGACAAAAGCTGCATGAAAATCAAAATAATGTGGGAGATAAAGAAAATCCAGCAAAATACACTGATTTCGAAGGAAATCCAATAAAATAATATTATTTTAGATACAAGATAACTAAAATTTATTAATTTTAGTTATCTTGTATTATTAAAACATCTATAGAATATATACAGAAATGTTAGTAATGTATTTATGATGATAATTTTTTTGAGTAAAAAGGAGTTTTTGAGGGGGAAGGGTATTGATTAAGTTTATAGATTTATTTATAGGTATTTTAATACTTATTTATACAATTGCTATAAATATAATTTATGGAAAGATAAGTTTTAGTGAAGTTTTTTATGGTATAGGAATTTTATTTATTATTTTTCATTTTATAAAAATAAGATTAAAGAAAAATAAAATTGCTAAAAAAATTAATAGCATAATAAAATATTTAAATCTTTTAGCTTTAGCAGCATTTATTATTATTGAAGCTATTATTATAATTTTTCCTAAAAATGATGCTTCTTATTCTGATTATGTAATAGTATTAGGGGCAGGTCTTAAGGGCGAAGGGATAACATTGACTTTAAGGAATAGACTAGATAAAACTATAGAATATCTTGAAAAGCAAGAAAAAGAGTGTAAAATAATAGTTTCAGGGGGACAGGGAAAGGGAGAAGATATTTCTGAAGCTGAGGCTATGAAAAAATATTTAATTGAAAAAGGTGTAGAAGAAGAATTAATAATAATGGAAAATAAATCTACTAACACTTTAGAAAACTTAGCCTTTTCTAAAAATATTATAGAGAAAATAGAGGAGAATAATATAGAAAATTGCAAGGCAACCCTTATAACAACTGACTTTCATGCTTTTAGAAGCAATATGCTTGCAAAACATTTAGAATATAATAATATAAGTTTTTATACAAGCAAAACTGAAATTTTACTGCTTCCTATCCAATATTTTAGGGAAGCTTTAGCAGTTATAAAATCATATATAATAGATATAAAATTATTTCAAATGTAAAAAATATCCAAAGGAAATAAGAAGATTTTATTGAATATATATTTTAATAAAAAATATAGGATTAATTTTAGAAATGTCTTAGAAACATTAATATTTATAAATAAAAATGGAGGAACTAATGGCTAAAATTACTGAAAGTTCAATAATAATTAAGGATTATTTTAATAACATATTTATTATTAGAAAAAAGAGCAAAAGAAATGAGCCTAAGCTTTGGTATCTTGTAGGCAGAACCCTAAGAGGAAAAGAAGATGGGGAAAAATGCATTAACAGAGCAGTAAAAGAAGATTTAAAAACAATAATTTTCAATTTAGAAACTGTTGGAGAAGTAAAAATTTCTGAAGAAGAAACTTGTTTACTTTATTCAGGGGAAATTCAAGAACGTCCATCATTTGGAAAAGATATAGTAGAAAGCAGATGGATAAGTGAAAGAGAAATAGATGATTATGAATTTGCACCTAAGGAAAAGGAAAAAATATTATATTTCTTAAAAAATAAGGCCAATTAATATGGCTTTATTTTTTTATTTTATCTATTGATAGCATAAAAGTGTAGATTTATGATATAATAGAAAAGAATGGTATATTCATTTAAATGTAGAGAATTCTTATTTATTTGTTTATGCCATTTAGTTAAAAATTTAATAAATTGCTGATCTAACAAAAAAGAGTATTCTGATTTGAAAGAGAAGAGATTAAATATATTAATAATAAAGATTATATTAAATAAACTAATTTATTAAGATTAGTTTAATAGCTATGCAATATTTTGAAATAAATTGTAATTTTTGATATTAATATAAAAGTCTATTTTCTTTTAAATCAGTTTTAAAAGGAAATAGGCTTTTTTTATTTACTTAAATTAAAAGGAGTAGTTAAGATGAAAATTGCAGTCATAAGTGCCATTTTGGAAGAACCAACAAAATGTAATGCAAAATTTAATGAAGTTATAGGTGCCTTTAGAGGAAAAATAAAAGGCCGAATGGGAATTCCATTGGAACAAGAAGTATCAGTTGTTTCTATAGTAGTTACAGGAGAATTAAATGATATAAACAGCTTAACAGGTAAACTTGGAAATATAGAGGGGGTAACAGTAAAAACTGCTATAGCAAAAAAGGAGGTGTAAATATTAAACTAAAAAACAATTTTAAGATTTAGGGGGATAAAAATGATAGTTAAGGAGATTATTGATAAGCTTTACTTAGAAAATAATGCAACTAGGGAAGAGCTGAATTTCTTGCTAGACAATTTAACGGTGGAGGATAAAAAGTACTTAATTCAAAAAGCTCATGAAACAAGGTTGAGAACTTATGGTGATAAAGTTTATCTAAGAGGGCTTATAGAATTTACAAACTATTGTAAAAGAAATTGTGTTTACTGTGGTATAAGAAGGGCTAATAAGAATGCTGATAGATATAGATTGACTTTAGAAGAAATCGAAGAATGTGTTGATATTGGAGACAGATTAGGATATAAGACCTATGTTCTTCAAGGTGGAGAAGATGATTATTATACAGATGAAAGAATGATAGAAATAATAAAGATGATAAAGAGAAAATATCCTAATAATGCTATAACTTTATCTTTAGGAGAAAGAAGCTATGAATCCTATAAAAAAATGTTTGAAGCAGGTGCTGATAGATATTTATTAAGACATGAAACAGCAACAAAGGAGTTATATGAAAAGCTTCATCCAGGAGCAAGCTTTGAAAATAGAAGACAGTGCTTAAGAAATCTTAAAGAGATTGGATATCAAGTAGGAGCAGGCTTTATGGTTGGACTTCCAGGTCAGACTAATGAGGATTTAGTTAATGATTTGATTTTCGTTAAGGAATTAGAACCTGCAATGGTGGGATTAGGACCATTTATTCCACATAAAGATACGCCATTAAAAGATGAAAAAGCTGGAACAGTAGAAAAGACTACTACAATGCTTGCCTTAGTAAGGCTGCTTCTTCCAGAAGTTCTTTTACCTTCTACAACTGCTCTTGGAAGTATAGATCCAACTGGCAGGGAAAAGGGCTTAAAAGCTGGAGGAAATGTAGTAATGCCAAATCTTTCTCCAACATCAGTTAGAGATAAATATTCCTTATATGATGGAAAGATATGTACTGGTGATGAAGCAGCAGAATGTAGAAACTGCATAGAAAGAAGAATAAATGGGGCTGGGTTTAAGGTAGAAGTGACAAGAGGAGACAATGTTGCTTGGAGCCGTAAGCATAAGGGATTATTTATAGAAGAAGTTGACAAGAAAATAAAGACAGAAAATATTTTTCTAAGTTAAATAACAATTTAAAATTATTTTATATAAAAAATTATTGATAGAGGTGTTTTTATGTTTATTGATCATGAATATATTGAAAGAATTTTAGAAGAAGCTAAGAATGCAAGCAGAAAGGATATTCTTAATGTATTAGAAAGAGCTAAGAAAAGAGAAGGTTTATCTTATGAAGATATAGCTATTTTACTACAAGCAGAAGAAAAGGAAGATTTAGATGAAATTTTTAAATTAGCAGGAGAAATAAAAGAATCAATATATGGCAAAAGAATTGTAATTTTTGCTCCTTTATATGTAAGTGACTACTGTGTAAATAATTGTGCTTACTGTGGTTATAAAAGAAATAATAAGTTCCCAAGAAGAAAATTAACAATGGAAGAAGTAGCTGAAGAAGTAAGAATTCTTGAAAGGATGGGACATAAGAGACTTGCCCTTGAACTTGGAGAGGATCCAGAGAATGCACCAATTGAGTATGTTCTAGAATGTCTAGATACTATTTATAAAACTCAAAGTGATAATGGGGAAATAAGAAGAGTAAATGTTAATATTGCAGCTACTACAGAAGAAGAATATAGAATGTTAAAGGAAGCTAAAATAGGAACTTATATACTATTCCAAGAAACTTATCATAAGCCAACTTATGATAAAATGCATCCACATTCAATAAAAGGAGATTATAATTATCATTTAACAGCTTTTGATAGAGCAATGAGAGCTGGAATAGATGATGTTGGTGGAGGAGTTTTATTTGGACTAGCTGATCCTAAATTCGAAGTTTTAGGACTTATGATGCATAATAAACATTTAGAAGATACTTTTGGAGTTGGTTTCCATACTATTTCAATGCCAAGACTTAAAAAAGCCGAAGGAATGACCTTAAAGCAATTCCCACATTTGGTAGATGATGAAATGTTTAAGAAATTAGTTGCGATAATAAGAATTGCTGTTCCATTTACAGGAATAATAATGTCTACAAGGGAAACTGCAGAAATGAGAAGGGAATTATTAAAATATGGGGTATCCCAAATAAGTGCAGGTTCAAGTACTGGTGTTGGAGGTTATAAAGAAAGGGAAGAACATGGAGCGGATATAGCTCAGTTTGAATTATCAGATGAAAGAACTCCAAAAGAAGTTATTAAGTCAGTATTAGATGATGGCTATATACCAAGTTACTGTACAGCTTGTTACAGAAGAGGAAGAACTGGTGAAAAATTCATGAAGCTTGCAAAATCAGGTGAAATTCAAAATATGTGTGAACCTAATGCCATGACTACCTTATTAGAATTTGCTATAGATTATGGTGATAAGGAAATATTAGAAAAGGCAGAAAAAGTTATAAATACAGAAATGGAAAAAATAAAAAGAGAAGACATTAAAAATGCTCTTAAAAAGAATCTAGAAAAATTAAGAGCTGGTGAAAGAGATTTATATTTATAAAAAGGGAGAGAGAGAATGAATACTACACCAAACGCAAATAGAAAGCATATTGCTGTTTACGGAAAAACAAATGCAGGAAAGTCTTCATTAATAAATAAGTTTTTAGGACAAGAGATATCTTTGGTTTCAGAAAAAGAAGGAACCACTACAGATCCAGTGCAAAAAGCTATGGAACTTATTCCAGTAGGACCTGTATTAATGATAGATACTGCGGGCTTTGGGGATAAAAGTGAACTTGGAGAAGCTAGAGTTAAAAAGACCTTAGATATAATGAAAAGAACAGACTTAGCAATTTATATGTTTGATATAAAAGATATAGATATAAATGCTTTTAAAGAAGCAAAAAGAAATTTTAAAAAATACAATATTCCCTTTATAGTTGTTATAAATAAAATTGATGAAGCTAAGGATGATGAAATAGAAGAGGCTAAGAAATTATTTGAAGATGCCTTATTTATATCTTCTTATACAGGTGAAGGAGTAGAAAATCTTAGAAATAGGGTTATAGACATTCTAAAAGAGGGGGAAGAAGAACTTCCTCTTTTGGGAGATCTATTACCATACAATAGTAAGGTAGTTATGGTTGTCCCTATAGATTCAGAAGCACCTAAAGGAAGAATAATACTTCCTCAAGTCCAATGTATAAGGGATTGCTTAGATCATGGAATAAAGAGTTATGTTGTTAGGGATACGGAGCTTTCTAGTGCTTTAGAAGATTTAAAAGGTGTAGACCTTGTGGTTACAGATTCTCAAGCATTTAAAGAAGTAGATAAAATAGTTCCAAAAGAAATTAAATTAACAAGTTTTTCAATGTTGTTTGCAAGGCAAAAGGGAGATTTTGAGGAATTTGTTAAAGGTGCTTTATCAATTAAGAATTTAACAAAGGATTCTAAAATTTTAGTTGCAGAAAGCTGCACTCATAATGTATCTCATGAAGATATAGGAAGAGTAAAAATACCTAAATTACTAAATAATTATGTAGGCTATGAATTAGATTATGAGTATGCTATTTTTCATGATTTCCCTGAAGATATAGAGAAATATGATTTAATAATTCATTGTGGTGCCTGTATGATTAACAGAAAAACTGTTGTAAATAGAGTTAAGATTGCTAAAGAGAAAAGCATTCCTATGACTAATTACGGAATACTATTGGCTCATTTAAATGGAATTTTAGAAAGAAGCTTATCCATTTTTAGAAAATAATTGTTAAAAGGGTATTTATTTTGCACATTAAAAATGTATAATATAGTTATAGAATAATAAGGAGGATTATTATTATGAAAGAACTATTATTAGAAGCAGACAGATGTTTAATGTGCAAAAAACCAAGATGCAGAGAGCATTGTCCAATTGATACACCCATACCTGAGGTAATAGCTCTATTTAAAGAAGGAAAAATGGCTGAAGCAGGAGAAATGCTATTTAAGAATAATCCCTTGACTCAAGTTTGTGGAATTGTATGTCCTCATGATGATCAATGTAAAGGAAATTGTATAAGAGGAATTAAATCTGAGCCAGTAAGATTCTGTGAAATAGAAGCTTATGTATCAAAAGTTTATATTGAAAATACAAAGTTTGAAAAAGAAGCAGATCTTGATAAAATGGTGGCAGTCGTTGGAGGAGGACCAGCAGGCATTACTGTAGCTTTCATATTAGCTCAAAAGGGATATAAAGTTACCATATTTGATGCAAATCCTAAGCTGGGAGGAGTTTTAAGATATGGTATTCCTAAATTTAGATTAGCAAAGGATATACTTGATACCTACGAAGAGAGGCTTGTTGAACTAGGAGTAAGTATTAGGCCTAATACTTTAATAGGTCCTGTAGTAACTCTTGATAGATTGTTTGAGGATGGATATAAGGCTGTATTTATAGGAACGGGAGTTTGGAATCCAAGGGTTTTAAACATTAAAGGTGAATCTTTAGGTAATGTTCATTATGCTATAGATTATTTAAAGACGCCAGAAACTTATAGAATTGGGGAAAGAGTTATTGTCATTGGTGCAGGAGATGTTGGAATGGATGCTGCAAGAACAGCAATAAGAAATGGGGCTAAAGATGTTAGAATTCTCCATTTAAAAGGTATGGATGAAATAACTGCAACCAAATCAGAATTAGAAGGGGCTTTAGCAGATGGAGTTAAAATTGAAACCTATAAGGCTCCAGTGGAACTTACCTTAAAGGGAGTTAAATATAGGGAAACAAATAGTGAAAATAACGAAGAAGTTAAAGAAGGATTTTTAGAATGTGATACAATAATTATTGCTATAAGTCAGGCTCCAAAAAATAATATTGTTGCTAATACTACCGGCTTAGAAACTGATGAGAGAGGTCATATTTTAGCTGATGATGAAGGAAGAACAACTAGAGAAGGAGTTTTCTCTGCTGGAGATGTTGTAATTGGAGCTGCAACAGTAGTTAAGGCTGTTGCTAAATCAAAGCTTGTTGCAGAGGCAATGGATAAATACCTTCAATCACTTGAATGATTAAGCTAATAATGAGCAAAATTCACAGTTAAGAAATTATTTTCTTGACTGTGAATTTTATATTTTTAGAAAAAAGTCTTTACAATGTAACAATGTTACGATAATATAATAATATATTAGTGGGAAATCTATATTTTTTTGGAGTTTTGCGTAACAATGTTACATTAGGGGTATTATTATGAAGAATAAAATTAATATTAATGGAATAGGGGATATTGTTGCAGGTGAGTATGCTAATATTGAAATTTCAGGTATAGCAAATATGAAAGGTGATATAAGAGCAGACAGTATTGAAGTTGATGGAGAAAAGTAAAAGCCTTTGGTAATGTAAAAGCTGATGAAATAGAAATAAATGGTCATGTTACTAGTGAGGGAAAAATAGAAGCTAATTTTCTAGATATAAGTGGTTATTTTAAAGCTACTGATTATGTCAGTGGAGAGAAGCTTAAAGTAAACGGACGAATAAAATCTAAGAATATTTCTTTTAAAGATGTTAGTTTAGTAGGAGAAATGTTTGTAGAAAATAATTGTGAAGCTGAAGATTTTTATGCTGAAGGAAAGATAAATATTAAGGGATTACTAAGTGTTGATAATATAGAAATAATTCTACAAAGAAGAAGCAATATAACAGAAATAGGAGGAGAAAAGCTATCAGTTAGAAAAGAAGATAAGGGTATTTTCAGTAATCTCTTCTTTAATAGCAGATATATTTTGATAGTAGAAGAAATTGAGGCAGATGAAATATATCTTGAATATACAAAATGTAAAGTTGTAAGAGGAAATAATATTATTATTGGTGAAGGCTGTAATATCGAAAAAATAGAATATAATAACGAATTAGAAGTTAATGAGAAATCAATTGTAAAAGAAAATTGTAAAAAATAGGGGGTTGATAAGAATGAGTGATTTAAGCAGTGTTAAGATATTTGGGAATGGAATACTAAAAAGTGGAGAATTTAATAAGGTTCAAATTTTAGGAGATGTAGATGCAACTGGAGATATTGAATGTAATAAGTTAAGTGTTATTGGAGATTTAAGGATAAAAGGTAGATTAAAATGTGGAGATTTTAAGGTAATGGGAGAATGTACCTTAGAAGAAAGTGCAGAAATAGAGAAGATAAAAATTTTAGGACAAGTTAGAGCGGAAAAGGAAGTAGAAGTTAAATCCAATTTAAAGGTTGTTGGTGAGTTTTATATAACAAATTCATTGAAACTAAAAGAGGGTGATATTGTAGGTCAAGTTATAAATAAAAATAATATTTTCTTTGATAAACTTAAAGTTACAGGAGAATTAAGGAGTATGGGAGATTGCGAAGGAAATGTGTTTTTTAGTGGAGGCAGATTAGATATTTCAGGCCTATTATCAGCTGACAAAATAGAAATTGTGCCAAAAGGAAATAGTATAATAAATGAAATTGGCTGCAGCGAAATATGTATTAGAAAAAATAAGTATTGGGAAAGCTCCAGCGGTAGAGTTAAAGCAAATCTTATTGAGGGGGATAAGATAACACTTGAAAATACTGATTGTGATATAGTTAGGGGAGAAGAAATTACTATTTTGGGAAACTGCAATATAAAAAGAGTAGAATATACTAAAACAATATCAATTGATAAAAATAGTAAAGTAGGCGAAGAACTATGTCAGAACAGTTAATATCAAAAAAAGAATTATTAGAATTAATGGATATATCCTACGGACAATTATATAGGTGGAAAAGAAAAAAATTAATTCCTGAGGAATGGTTTATAAGAAAAAGTGTTTCTACAGGTCAGGAGACTTATTTCCCTAAAGATAAGATAATTGAAAGAATACAAACAATTATTGAGCTTAAGGATGAATTGTCTTTGGATGATTTGGCTTATAGATTTTCTAATAATAAAAAGGATATAAAACTTACAAGGGAATATATTAAAAATTTCGTATCAGAAGAAATAGTTATAAACTTTGAGAATATTATAGAAGTTGAGGATATATATGGGGAAAATAATATATTTGCATTATTAATATTTAAAAATTTAATTGAGTTGGGAAGTTTAAGCTTAGCAGAAATAAGGGAAATAACAATTTTAGCTAACAAAGATTATGAAAAAATTGATAATAGAGACTATTATCTTGTAATTAAAAGAAAGCTTGGAGTTTGTTATTATTACATTATTTTAGATAATATTAGTTTATTTAATGAAGATAATGCTGTAGAATTGGCGAAGATTAACCTTAACTCAATAATAGAAGAAATTAAAAAATTAGGGCTCTAGACCTTATATCTATTACAGGGGGTATTTATCATATGAATAATAGTTGGAAAAAGAATATTGCACTTTTTTTGGGAAGTCAGACAATATCCTTATTTGGATCAGCATTAGTTCAATATGCCATAACTTGGTATATTACATTAGAAACACAATCGGGCATAATGATGACAATATCAATTATTTGTGGTTTCTTGCCTACATTTTTTATTTCTCCTTTTGGAGGAGTATGGGCAGATAGGTATAATAGAAAATTATTAATTATATTAGCAGATTCGATGATAGCACTATCAACATTAATCCTTGCAATATTATTCTTATTAGGACATACTTCTGTATGGCTGCTTTTTATAGCATCTGTAGTAAGGGCGTTAGGATCAGGAATTCAAACTCCAGCTATTGGAGCTCTTTTTCCTCAGATAGTTCCAGAGGATAAGCTCACAAAGGTAAATTCAATTGATAGAACAATAAATTCCTTTGTTACTATAGTTTCACCTATAATTAGCGGTTGACTTTTATCAATGTCAAATATAGAAATAATTTTTTTTTATTGATGTAATAACGGCACTAATAGGAATATCAATTTTAGTTATTTTTGTGAAGATACCAATTCATTCAAGAGCTTTAGAAAAAAATAATACAAGTTATTTTAATGATTTGAAGGAAGGAATAGAATATATAAAAAATCATTCTTTTATAAAGAAATTTTTCTTATATGCTATAGTATTTTATTTTCTGTCAACTCCGGTGTTTTTTTTAACGACTTTGCAGGTAACAAGAAATTTTGGGGAAGAAATCTGGCGACTTACTATCCTTGAAGTTATTTTTTCTGTTGGAATGATGCTTGGAGGAATATTTATGGCCTTTTGGGAAGGTTTTAAAAATAAGACTCATACAATGGTATTGGGCTTTTCTATAGTTGCAATATCTATTTTTGCTCTTGGAGTTACAACAATATTTTGCATATACCTGTTTTTTATTGCTATCATAGGCTTTTCAATACTTGTATTTGATACTCCTGCTACTGTTTTACTTCAGCAAAAGGTTGAAGAGGAGTTTTTAGGAAGAATATTTGGAGTTTTAAGAATGATATCAAGTATTATTCTACCATTAGGAATGTCTGTATTTGGGCCAATGGCAGATGTTATTAGTATAGATTTACTTCTTATTATAAGTGGAATTCTTATGATGTTTTTAAGTTTATTTATGTCAAGAAGTAAGGAATTAATTGAAGCAGGAAGTCAAATAAAGAATTAAAAAATATGATTATATTAAAAGAGCTTAATTTTATAAGCTCTTTTATTTTTGAAGGATAAATGAAAAATCTAAAAGTTTATTATATAATTATTATGAAAAGGGTTAAAATTGGGAGGAAAATATGAAGGATATAGAAGTAGTATTAAGGGAACTAACAGAAGGCACAAATATAAAAATAAGATTAACAGAAATGAATAATTTAGAAATTTTTGATAATCTTCCTTTATCAGCAGTATGTGTTTGTAGGAAAATTAAAATAAACGATAAGTTATTTAAGATTTATTTAGAAAAAGATGATATAAAAATTTTGCCTTTAATTGAATATATATTAAATAAATCCTATTTTGAAGATAATATTATAGAAAGAATTTTAGAAGAAAAAGTACAATGGCCTACAATTGATAAAACTTCTATAGGGAAATCTGGCAAAATGATACTTATAGAAAGTGAAAAAATAAATGAAGTATTGGAGATAGTAAGGGCAACTCATTTAAATGAAAAAATATATATTGGAAAAGTATATGACAGGATAATTATTATAGGGAACATAGAATATGAAGATGAATATGCTAGTTCATTAAAGGAAACAATACTTCAAAATATAGCTGTTAAGGTTAAAATTTCAATTAGTTATTTAGATGGAAGTTATGAGAGTTTTAAAAAGGCTTATGATGATGCAGTCTTAGCTTTAAAAATAGGTAATAAATTTAATATTAAACCTGAGATATATTATTTAGATAAGATGTATTTGGAAAAATCAATATATAATCTAAAAGAAGATTATTTAGAAGAATTAAAAAAAGAATATAAAGATATATTTAAAGGATTTAATCATGAATTATTTCAAACTTTAAAAGAGATGTTAAAATGTAATTTATCCTTAACAAAAGCTTCAAAGAATTTATTTATTCATAGAAACACTTTAATGTATAGGATTGAAAAAATAAAAAAGGAAACTGGTTTTGATATTAGAAATTTTAAAGAAGCTACTTTTTTATATCTTATTTATTTAAACAGAAATGTTTAAATAAATAAGATAAAAATGAGCAGATTTTCTGCTCATTTTTTTGTACAAATAGTTATTCAGCAACATTAACAAAATTAATAAGGTTTAAGATTTTTTTATTTACTACTAAATTCCCATTTTTATAAACAGAATCAATTTTATTTGATTATAAAATTACCAAATTAAGTCGTAGAGGGTAAAAATATATAAATTTTAATAAATTCACGATTTCTAATGTAAAATAATATAATATTTTAGATATTACTTTAATTTGGAGAAAATATGAGTAAAAAAATAATAGTATTGGGAATATCAGATGAAATATTGATTTATTTAGTGAAATATTTTAAATTAAACAATGCTGAAGTATATCTTGTTTTAAATAAAGATGAAGAAATTCCAATATTAAATGATATTGAAAAAGAGGTAGTAGTTGCAAAGATAGATAATGATTTAAATCAAATTAAGCTTTTATTAAAATCAATTGAAGCAGACATTATATATAATTTTTATGGAAGCATTAATGAAAAAAATTATAAAATAGAAAATTTTATAGAAAATAGTTACTTAAGGATGATATTATTTTTAGAAGCCTTATCTCAATTTAATAGTGTGAGTTTTGTTAACTTAATAAGCCATAATTACAAAATTAAAGATGAAAAATTTTCTGAACTTTATAGGGCTGCTGAAAATCTAATAATTAAAAAATGTCAATATTATAAAGAGTATTATGGAGTGAAGGTAATTACAAAATATAGAACTGGGGATATTGATGAAGATTTTAAAGGTATTTTGGAAATATAGTAGGCCTTAATGCAGTTTATTAATAAAATAATATTTTAGTTTTTAGTGCTGAAGCATTAGAGATTCATAAATTATTCATTTCAATTGTTTTTTTTATATCTTATTACATAATAGTAGTAAGATATAAATTTTATTTGAACAACTATATATTTTTTATGAGAGGAAGTGTAAGTAATGAAGAAAGAAATTATATCAACTAATAATGCTCCAGCCGCTATAGGACCATATTCACAAGCTATTAAATTAGGCGATTTTATATTTACTTCAGGACAAATTCCCATAAATCCATCAACAGGAGAGATGGAAACTGAAATAAAGGCAGCTACTGAACAAGTTATTAAAAATATTAAGGGGATTTTAGAAGAAGCAGGCTGTAGTTTAGATAAAGTTATTAAGACAACAGTATTTTTAAAAGATATGAATGATTTTGCAGCAATGAACGAAGTTTATGCTCAATATTTTGGAGAAAAGGCGCCGGCAAGAAGTTGTGTTGAAGCAGCAAAATTGCCTAAGGATGCTGTAGTAGAAATAGAAGCTATAGCAAAGTTATAATATAAATATATTTTAAAATTAATAATTTATAATTTAGGAAATAATTCAGCTATGCTGAATTATTTTGTTTATATAGCATAAGTATTTAATATAGGGATTTAATTTAAATATTATTTGTAAAATATTACATAATATGTTAAAATTTTATTAAATACTAAGGAGGGGAAGAAATATGGACAAAATATTTAATATAGAAATTCAAAATTCAGAGAATAAATATATAGTTGCTAATACTATCACTCTAAGATTGCCAGAAGAAAAATATGAAGAATTAATTGATATAGCTATAGAGGTTAATGATACTATTGACGAGGTAGTGAAATATATTGTAAATAGTAATTTGATAGATAAAATTGATTGTAAAGATTTTAAGGAAATATTTAGAGAAAAATATTTTAGCAGAATGCGTAATTGTTAATTTAAAACACTTAGATTTTATCTAGGTGTTTTTTTTGATTTTATAAAAAATGACTTGTTAATTTAAAAGTAAGGATAAATTTGAATAAAGAAGCTTTAATTAGGATATTATAGGAAATGATAATGTTTATTGGAGGGTGATTTATGTTTACTATTATGGCGATAAAAATTGAACCAAGAGTTAAAAAAGCTCCAGAGGTTCAAGAAATACTAACAAAATATGGATGTATAATACATACAAGAATTGGCTTACATGAAGCAACAAAGAATTCTTGTGCAAACTCTGGTCTAGTACTTTTAAATCTTCTTAGCGATGAAAAAGAAGAAATTAAGAATTTACATGAAGAATTAGAAGCTATGGAAGGTGTTACAGCTAAAATATTAGAAATGTAATGAGATAAAAAAATAACCGCTATTTTTAGCGGCTATTTTTTTTAATGAATATCAAAGCCTTTTTTTCTTTGCAAATCCAATAATTAGATATATAATTGATATTTGAGGAAGTGAAAAAGAGCTTTGAAATAGAAAGGAAGATAATAGTGAAGAAATTTATAAAAATATCATCATTAGTAAGTGCTTGTGCCTTAGGATTTTCATTATTTACCGCCTGTAGCAATGGAAAAGCTGAAGGTGAACAAAAGACTATAAATGTATTAAATTATGGTGAAAATATTGCAGAAGGTTTACTAGAAGAATTTGAAGAAAAATATAACATAAAGGTTAATTATAAGACTTTTGATGAAATGGAAACAATGTATATAGAAGTTTCTTCAGGTAAAACAAATTATGATGCTGTTCTAGTTGCTGATTATATGGCTGACAGAATGATAAATGAAGGTTTACTTCAAAAAATAAATAAGGAAAATATACCTAATTTAGAACAAATTAGTGAAAATGATTTAGGACAGCCTTACGATCCAAATAATGATTATACTGTACCATACATGAATGGAACTATAGGTATTGTATATAACAAAGATTTAGTATCAGAACCAGTAGATAGCTGGAAGGTTATGTTTGATGAAAAATATAAGGGACAAATATTTATATTAGATTCAATGAGAGATGCTATAGGAGCAGCAGCAAAATATTTAGGTTATTCTTTAAATACTACAGATAAAAATGAATTAGAGGAAATTGAAAAGGCTTTACTTAAACAAAAAGATTTACTGCTTACTAAGGGAGCAGACAATGTTATGGATATAATGCGCCAAGGAGAAGCAGCTGTTGCTATGATTTGGTCTGGTGAAGGGCTAAATTTAAGTGAGGAATATGATAATTTAGAATATGTTATTCCAAAGGAAGGAGCAAATTATTGGCTAGATTCATGGGCTATTCCAGCAAATGCAAAGGATAAAGAAAGTGCAGAAAAGTTTATTAATTTTTTAAGTGAAAAGGATAATGCTTTAAGAATAGCAGATGAAATTGGATATACTACTCCAAATAAACTTGCTATAGAAGAACAGCCGGATGAAGTTAAAAATAACCCTGCAGCTTATTTATCTGAAGAGTTAATGAGTAAGTGTGAAGTTTATAAATATATGAAGCCTGAAGAGTTAAAATTATATGAAGAATTATGGTTAAGAGTGTATGCACAATAAGTTAAATATATTAAGAATAAATTAAACAAATAGAATAAAGGGGATAATCATAGTATAATATTAATAACATCTACTAAATATAGGAGTTGATTATTATGGATGATAGGATTATAGATTTTAATGAGATAAAAAATCGAGTGAATGAAAAAGATCTAGATAAATTTGAAGCCTATATATTTTCTTTATACTATGAGATGAGTAATGGGAAATTAAACATGGCTGAATTCTCAAAAAAGGTTATGGAATATATGGAAAAAAATAATATTTCCCAGGATAAGTTTATGAAGATGCAAACTAAGCTTATGGAAAGATATGGTTTTGATCCTTCTGAATTAGAAAATCAGTTGAAAGCATTAGGAATAGAAAGTATAATTCCTGGCGGAGGAGATATTGAAAAGGCTAGAAAAACCTTAAGTTTCCAAGAAAAATATAAGGATAGATTAAAAGTAAAAACAATTAATAGCTATCCTATTGAAAATGATAAAAATAAATTAGAAATAATAACTGATGGGACAAATGTTATTTTAATTAGTGAAAAAAATATAGATTTAAATGATATAGAATTAAATGAATTTTTATGTTCTTATAAAAAGCTTCAAGAAGATAATTCATTAAAAATATATATTTGTGAAAATACAAGAGAATATATTTACTAATAAATGGACAGTTTCAATTAACAATGGACAGTTAATGTGTATTGTTAATTAAAAACTGTTCTTTTTTATATTGGTCTCTAATTTTTTTAGTGTGAATAATTGGAAATAAATATATAGAGAAAAAATAGTATGAATCTTATATGATTATAGTTTATAATGAATTAGTATGTTAATGTGAAATTAATTAACCAGGAGGATAAAAATGAGCGTTTTAACTGTTAAAAATATAAGCCACGGTTTTGGAGATAGAGCAATATTTGAAGATGTATCCTTTAGATTATTAAAGGGAGAGCATGTTGGGCTTATAGGAGCAAATGGTGAAGGTAAATCTACTTTTATGAATATAGTAACAGGGAAAATTATGCCAGATGAAGGTAAGGTAATTTGGTCTAATAATGTTAGAGTCGGATATATGGACCAGCATTCTGTTTTAGAAAAGGGAAAAAGTATTAGAGATGCCTTAAGAGATGCCTTTAAATATCTATTTGATTTAGAAAAAGAAATGAATACATTATATGAACAAATGGGGGATGCAGACCCGGAAAAACTAGAAAAGATGCTTGAAAGAACAGCTGTTATTCAAGATTTATTAGATAATAACGGTTTTTACATAATAGATGCAAAGGTTGAAGAAGTTGCAAAGGGGCTTGGTCTTTTAGATTTAGGATTAGATAGGGATGTAGATGATTTATCTGGCGGACAAAGAACAAAAATATTACTTGGGAAATTATTGCTTCAAAATCCAGATATATTATTATTAGATGAGCCAACAAACTATCTTGATGAGGAACATATTCAGTGGCTTAAAAGATATTTACAAAACTATGAGAATGCTTTTATTTTAATCTCTCACGATATTCCTTTTTTAAATTCTGTAGTTAATTTAATATATCATGTAGAAAATAAAAAGCTAACAAGATATGTTGGAGATTACTATGAGTTTAAAAGACTTTATGAAGAGAATAAAAAGAGATTAGAAGCTGCTTATGAAAAACAACAAAAGGAAATTGCAAGGCTTGAAGATTTTGTTGCTAGAAATAAGGCAAATGTAGCAACAGCTAATATGGCTAAATCAAGACAAAAGAAGTTAGATAAGATGGAAAAAATAGAGCTTGCTAAGGAAAAACCAAAGCCAGAATTTAATTTTAAAATGGCAAGAACTTCAGGAAAGATGATATTCGAAACTAAGGATTTAGTAATTGGTTATGACAGCCCATTAACTAAACCCCTAAATTTATATATGGAAAGAGGCCAAAAGATTGCTTTGGTTGGAGCCAATGGTTTAGGAAAATCTACATTACTTAAAAGTTTATTAGGAATAATTAAGCCTTTATCTGGAGAAGTGCAGCTTGGGGATTATCAACATATTGGTTATTTTGAACAAGAAGATAGATCAGGAAATACAAATACCTGTATAGAAGAAGTTTGGAATGAATTTCCTGGGAAAACTCAATATGAAATTAGAGCTGCCTTGGCAAAATGCGGATTAACTACAAAACAAATAGAATCGAAAATTATGGTATTGTCAGGGGGAGAAGCAGCTAAGGTTAGGTTATGTAAGATATTAAATAAGGAAACAAACATTTTAATATTAGATGAACCTACAAATCATTTAGATGTAGATGCAAAGGAAGAGTTAAAGAGAGCTTTAAAGGAATATAAAGGAACAATACTATTAGTATCTCATGAAGCAGAATTCTATAGAGATATTGTTACAGAAATATGGAATTGTGAAGATTGGACTACTAAGCTGGTATAAATAGCTGATTTTCAAAAAAATTTATCAGAAGAAATTCAACTATTAGTAGAAAATACAGAAATATGCTTAATTTAATGGGATTGCAAAAGGCAATCCCATATTATTTAAAATTGAGTTAGATAAAAAATTTCTGATTTATAACTAATAAAAAAGAATTACATTAAATGTAATTCTTTTTTGGTTGCGGGGGTAGGACTCGAACCTACGACCTTCGGGTTATGAGCCCGACGAGCTGCCGACTGCTCCACCCCGCGATATTAATAATTTTTACATATATAAATATATCTATATATTATAATAATGTCAAGTTTTTAAAATTTTCTATTTTTTATAAATATTATTGAATTAATTTAAAAATCTTCCATAAACTTCAGATTTCAAAGCTATTTTAAAATAATCTTATTTTGAGTTGATTTTTACTTTTTTATTAGATAATAAAATTAATATATTTTTTGATTTTTAACCATATTATGGTTATAATTATATAAAAGGGGTAATTCTATTAACTTACTTTTTATAGGAGTTCATACTTATAATAATCAAAAATTTAACAAAGTTAACTTTAATAAAAATTATATTAAAGGAGAGGAAATATGTTAAAGGGTGTTAAAGGAGAATTATATGAGGATAAAAAAGTAAAGAATGTGCAAGGGATATCAGAGGATGAAAAAGATAAAAAAAACGTTTTTGAAATAGCTTTAAGTATAAAAGAAAAAGTAGATAAAATATTAACAGATATTAATAAAGATACACTTGAAATAAAGGATTTAGAAACTATTAATAAAGAAGATTTGAAGGAAATATTTAATATAATTGAATTATATGACATTAATAGAGAATTGTTTTTAGAAACAGAATTATTAAATACTTTAGAAAGAGAAGTTGCTATAATAGTAGATATTTTATGTAAAAGGGATAACGTAAAGAATTTTATTAATTTTGATAAAGAAGTTTATAAGGACGAGTATTTTGAAAATAATATTATTGAAGAAGATGATGAATTTTATAATGAACACTTAGAAAATGTCTTGTTAATAATAAAGGAAATTGAAGAAACTCTTGCTGATAAGGCTCTAGAAGATTTAAATAATTTATTCAGATGCTTAAAAAATATTGCAAATGCTTTTAAAGATTTTAAATAAAATTATAAGTATATGTTTATAAAGCTTAATATAGTACAAATACACCTAAATTTGAATATACTGTATTAGGGGACTAGCCTCAAATATAGAAATTAGGTGTTTATATGGATTTCTATTTAAGAAGGAAGCTTATTAATTTAAGAGATGATTTTAATACAGACAACTGGGATTTGAAAACGTTTCAAAAAATGGTATCTGATATTAGATACAGTATTATGAGTCTATCTAAACATGAATTTATAGAGTTAATGATAATAATAAAAGAATTATTAAATGGATATATTTATATAAAAGATCATTCAACTTGGCAGATTAGTAATAAAACTTATTTTCTAAAGAATATAAAAATTTTTAATGAAATTTTCTTTGTAAAATTGGCAGATAAAATTTATAAATTGCAGTATAGCTTAGATGACATAATTGAGATAATTGATTATTTAGGATTAAATTTTAATGTATTAAGAAAAAATTATGGAAAGAAGATTGGGATGCCATTAAAGAACATTGAAGAAATTTTAAGAGAATGCATCCTAATAAATAATGATGAACTAATGAAATTAGGACCAGTATTTGCAGAAAGGATAAATAGGGCATTAAATTTAAATGATAAAAAATAAACCTAAGCTATATTTAAGCTTAGGTTTATTTTACAGACAGCTCCTATAATATATCGAAATCTCTTGCTTTTGTATTATCTTGAACATCCATTAAAGCTTCTCCGAATCTTTGATAATGAACAACTTCTCTTTCTCTTAAGAAGCCAAGGATTTCTTTGATTTGAGCATCATCTGTTAAATTCATTAACCATTCATAAGTTACTCTAGCTTTTTGTTCAGCATTCATGTCTTCGTGTAAATCTGCAATTATATCTCCTTTTGCTTGAATATAAGTAGCTGTCCAAGGGTTGCCGGTTGCATCAGTATAGAAAAGAGCCTTTCCGTGGTCAGCGTAATGACCGTCCAATCCTGCTTTTTTAATTTCATCAATAGAGGCATTTTCCATTATTTGATGAACCATAGTTGCAATAATTTCGACATGAGCCATTTCTTCTGTTCCTATATCAGTTAAAAGAGCTTTAGATTTATTAGTTGGCATGGAATATCTTTGATTTAAATATCTAAGAGCAGCAGAAAGTTCTCCGTCTGGACCGCCATATTGAGTAATTAGAAGTTTTGCCATTCTAAGATCTGTTGATTTTAAGTTAACTGGATGTTGTAATGTTTTAACGTAATACCACATTATCTCTTTCCTCCTTTCTCATTTTCCCAAGGCCATGGACTATTTATCCAAGCGTCAGGATTTTGAAAATATGCGCTTCCGAAATTTGTTAGTGGACCATATTTCTTTTCATAGTCCCAAATTAAGCGCTTTAATTCAGAAGAAAGAGCTGCGAAATCCTTTTTAGCACCTTCTGATTCAGGATGGGTGTCTAAAAATAAATTTAAATCAACTAATGCAAATTGAACTTTTTGAATTTCTAACAAATGCTCATGTTTATTCATCATAGCTTCTCTTACCTCCTACATATCCAGAATTACAATAAGGATCATATAAATCCTTAAATATTGTTCCTGCAATTATTGCATCATCTAAATTGAAAAAGTTTTTGTATGGTTGAACTTGAATGTGAGCTTTAGCGTAAATAGGAGGATTGAAAAGTTTATATGATTCATAGCAGTTTTCATCAGTATCTTTACAAAATACGTTACAAGAGTATTTAGCAGGATCATTTAAGCAATCTTCTAAACAGTTAGATTTTTTTCCTTGACTACAAGTACCTTTAGAAGACTTACAGCTAACCATCATATTATCCTTATAGTTTTTCTTATTTTTAAATTCATCCATTAGATCTTCCAATTCTTCTTTAATATCTTTAAATTCATCTTTGTATTCCTTTTTTTGATCTTTGCCTCTTAGCATTCCAATTTCCTTTCCTTTCGTTTTCTACATTATCACTTTATGTAGAAAAATATAAAAATGTGATAAAATTTATATATTCCTATTAAAAAATGTTATATTTTATTTTTATTGCTGTTATGATATTATCTATAAGATGAATAAATAATAGAAGGTGATAAATTATGAAGATGAACCTTGAAGAAATATCAGGAGAAGTTTTAACAAGAACTAATAAAAAATATGACGAAGCAAAATTAAGTTGGAATAGAGCTATAGATTTTCATCCTTCACTAATAATTAATTGTTTTAATGAAGAGGATGTAATTAATGCAATAAATTTTGTTAACAAAAACTCCCTTGAATTTAGAATTAGGTCAGGAAGGCATAATTATGAGGGATATTCTACTGGTGAAGATATAGTAGTTATAGATGTGAGTAATTTAAAAGAGATTAATATAAATGAAGAAAAAGGAACAGTTAAGTTAGGAGGAGGAATTAGAAATAGGGAAGCTTATGAGGCTTTGGGAGCAAAAGGATATCCTTTTCCAGGGGGAGGCTGTCCAACAGTTGGAGTTGCCGGATTAATTTTAGGAGGAGGCTGGGGGTATTCAAGTAGATATTTAGGTCTTGCTTGTGACAGCTTGCTAGAAATGGAAATGATAGATTATAAGGGGAATAAGTTAATATTAAATGATAAATCTAATAGTGATTTGTTTTGGGCTTGTAAGGGTTCTGGAGGAGGACATTATGGAGTAGTAGTTTCTTTAACTTTAAAACTTCAGGAAAAAGTTGATATGGGAACCTTAATTAGAATAAATTATAAAAATATAAATGAAGAAGATGCTGTTAAAATCTTAGAAAATCTTCAAAATTTATATAGAGATTTAGATTACAAAATGAATTTAAAAACTTCCCTTTATAATTCAAAGGAAGATGGTATTGGTATAAAATTAATTGGTTTATTTTATGGAGAGGATACGGAAGCAAGAAAAATATTAAAGTCTATCACAGAAGTAAGTGAAAAAATAGTAGCGGATTTTGATTATATGACAATCCTTGAATGTAATAGATGGATACAAGATAGTCATCCAGAGTATGAAAGATATAAATCTGGGGGAAGATTTTTGTACAATGATTTAGATGCAAAAGATATAAGAAGTTTATTAGATATTATTAAAGAAAGGGCAGAAGGGGCTTATTATACTGCAATAACTTTATATGGTCTTGGAGGAAAAGTTAAGGAAATATCAAAAGATGCTAGTGCCTTTTATTATAGAGATGCAAAATTTATTTTAGGTTTTCAAACAGTATGGGACGATAATAAATATAAAAAAAATAATATAGAATGGTTTTTACCTAGGTATAAGATTCTAACTAAAATAACTAAAGGTGCTTTTGTTAATTTTCCTTTACATGAGTTAAAAAACTATGAGGAAGAGTATTATGGAAATAATTTGAAAAAATTAAAAGAAATAAAAAGAAAATATGATCCAAGAAATTTTTTTAGATTTCCACAAGTAATAAATGGAACTAATGAATTATTATCTGACAAGAATAATAAAAGATGATATAATTTACAAGGATAAAAAAATGAGGTGATAAAATGAGCAGTATAGCTGGTAAAGGTTGTGAAAGACTAATACCTACTGAAGAAAAAAAATCATTAGAAGAAATAGAACGTAGTATAGTTAAAAGATATAGAAAAAAAATATGGACTAAATTTGTTAGGGCAATAAAGGATTATAAACTTGTTGAAGAGGGAGATAAGATTGCTGTTGCAATTTCAGGTGGAAAAGACTCTCTTTTAATGGCAAAATGCTTTCAAGAATTAAAAAGACATGGACAAATGAATTTTGAATTAGAATTTATTGCTATGGATCCTGGTTATCATCCTCAAATAAAAGAGTTGCTTATAGAAAATTGTAATCATTTGGGGATACCTGTACATATTTATGAAGGAAAAATATTTGAAGTTGTAGATAAGATGGCAAGAGATTATCCATGTTACCTTTGTGCTAGAATGAGAAGGGGAGCCTTATATAGCAAGGCAAAAGAATTAGGCTGTAATAAATTAGCTTTAGGTCATCATTATAATGATGTAATAGAAACAACTCTATTAAATGTTTTATATGCTGGAAATTTTAAAACCATGCTACCTAAATTAAAGGCACAAAATTTTGAAGGCATGGAACTTATAAGACCTCTTTATTATGTAGAGGAAGAAGATATTAAGAAATTTACAAATTATGCAGGAATATGGCCTTTAAATTGTGCTTGTATGGTTGCAGCAGAAAAGATAGGAAATAAAAGATATGAAATTAAGGATTTAATAAAAGAATTAAAGCAAAAATTTGATGGAGTTGAAAAATCTATCTTTAAAGCTGCAGAAAATGTAAATTTGGATTCTATTTTAGGTTGGGAAAAAAATGGTGTAAAAACAAAATATTTAGATGTCTATGATGAAGAATAATAGTTAATAATATAAGTGTATAAAAAATGGGCTGTTAATAATAGCTCATTTTTTATATTTCTATTGAAATATATATATGAACTTAATAAAATAATAATAGAAATTTTTTATTTAATACAATAATTACTAATATTAAAATATAACTTGTAAAAAAAGAAATATTAGGAATTTTATTGAAGAATTTATATACATAAAATTTTTTTAAACTCTTAAAAATTTTTTTCAGAAATATAATGTAATCTAGAAAAAATGTTGTATAATACTACTAAGGAAATTAATAAAAATACATTAATTGTATTATATTAATGCAAAGAAAAGGAGTTATGTAATGGATAAAGAAACAGTCTTATCTATGGATCCCAATATATTAGTAAGTATGATTAATATGAAATTGAGGGATTTTTATTCAAGTTTATCAATTTTATGTGAAGATTTAGATATAAATGAAGAAGAATTAAGGAATAAATTGGCAAGCGCGGGATACGAATATATTGATGAACAAAATCAGTTTAAATAAGGAGGGGGCAATATGAAAATAAAAAAGAGTGCTAGGATTTTTATGATTATTGCAGCAGGAGTTAGTTTGGCTGTAACCTTATTAAAAGATGAAAAAAATAAAGCTAAGGAAAAACAGAACCAGTAAGGTTAAAAATATAATTTAAGAGGAAAAGGGATAATATGAAGAAGGATTTTTTTTCAAACAAGGATGTTGTTTCCCTGAAGAATTATAATTTAAATAAGGATGAAATAATAAATGAATTTAAGGAGTTTTTAGCAAATTCAAAGGATCTTTTAATAAAGTCTATTGACTGGGTATTTATATATATAGATATAGAAAAATCTTTTGTAATTATTTATGGGGACAATAAAAAAATAATAAATAATAGTGAAAAGTTAAATATTTTTACTTTTGATGAATTAAAAAAACTATTTTATAATAAGGACTTTGATAAGTTAATAAATGCTTTAAAAAAAGATTTTATCAATATTGAATTTAAAATTAAATATAAGCCAAAGGACTTATGGATAAAAATTAAAGGTGAAAATATTAAGAATGAGAAAGATCAAGTTGTAGGATTTATTGGAGTGTTAAATGATATAACAAAAGAGAAAGAGTTAGAAAGGGAATTAGAAATATTAAAATCCTATGATGAACTTACTGGTCTTAATAATAAAAAGAATTTTAAAAAGATAATAAATGAAGAAGTTGAGAATCATACCCTTCTTAAAAGAAGGGGAGCCTTCATAATGATAAATTTAGATAATTTTAAATTTATCAATGATTCTTGTGGCCATGAAGCTGGAGATTTATATTTAAAAGAATTTGCTAATAAATTAAAAAAATTAGTTAGAGATGAAAGATATGCTTGCAGATTTAGTGTTGATGAATTTATAGTTTTTTTGCCATGTATTAATTCAATAGAAGAGATTAATGAATTTACTAAAAATATAATGAAGCTGTTTGAGGAATCATATTATATTGGTGATAAGAATATTTATACAACTGCAAGTATTGGAGTTTCCCTTTTTCCTGATGATGGGCAGAATTTTGAAACCTTGTTAAAGAGTGCTGATTCAGCTTTATATAAAGCTAAATCAAATGGAAAAAATCAAAAACAGATGTTTAACGATAAAATTTCAGAAGAAATAAATAGAATATATTTAATACATAAAGGTTTAAGAACTGCTTTAGAAAGAAATGAAATGTATGTTGTTTTTCAACCTAAAATAAAATTGAATAATAATGAAGTGGATGGATTTGAAGCATTAGTTAGATGGAACAGCAAAGAAATTGGGTTTATAAGCCCTGGAGAGTTTATACCAATTTCAGAGAGTACAAGGCTTATAATACCTATAGGAAAATTTGTTCTTAGAGAAGTATTCTCAAAAATAAGATATTTACTTAATGAGGGTTATGATAATTTTAAAATTGCTGTAAATCTCTCCGAAATTCAGTTAAGAGATAGCGGGCTAGTTGCTTATTTTAATTCTTTAGTTGAAGAATATAATGTACCTCCAAAATATATTGAATTAGAAATTACTGAAAGTATGTTAATGAAATCAGTTGATAATAATATTGAATGTTTAATGGAGTTAAAAAGGTTAGGAGCCTCAATAGCTTTAGATGATTTTGGCACTGGATATTCTTCTTTAAATCACTTAACAAAGCTTCCAATTGATGTTTTAAAAATAGATAGAAGTTTTTTAATAGATATGAAAAAGAATAACAAAAGTAAATATATTATAGAAAATATTATTGAATTGTCACATAAATTAAATATTACTGTTGTAGCTGAAGGTGTTGAAGAAGAAGAACAAGTGGAATATTTAAGAAGTATCAATTGTGATAAAGTACAGGGGTATTATTATAGTAAGCCCCAAGAATTTGATAATATAATAAACATGTTAAGTAAAAAAGGCATATAATGCCTTTTTTTTTTATGACCAATTTCATAAGAATAAAATTTCTTGGCAAAAAAATAAAGTTAATATATAATGTAGAGTAATTAATGTAAGGAGGAACATATGAAAAAAGTAAATAATTTAGTTAAAGGAAATATATGGACTGCGTTAATTAAACTTTCAATGCCTATATTAGGAACTTCCTTTATTCAAATGGGATACAATATGATTGATATGATGTGGGTAGGTAGAATTGGTAGTGATGCTGTTGCAGCTGTAGGTACAGCTGGATTTTTTACTTGGTTTGGAAATTCCTTAGTTTATATATCTAAGGTGGGAGCAGAAATAGGAGTATCTCAATCAATTGGAAAAGAAGATTCAAATAGTAAAAATAAATTCATATATAATAGTTTTTTAGTAAATATTATGATGGCAATTATATATACTCTTATAGTAATTATCTTTAACAGGCAATTAATAGATTTTTTTAAATTGGGGGATGAAAATATTATAAAACTTTCTCAAGAGTATTTAATAATTGTATCTTTAGGACTTATATTTGCTTTCTTAAATCCATTATTTACAGCTATTTTCAATGCATCAGGAAATAGTAAAATTCCCTTTTTAATAAATTCAGTAGGATTAGTAGTTAATATTTTTTTAGATCCAGTTCTTATATTTGGTTTTGGAATATTTCCAAAGCTTGGAGTTTCAGGAGCTGCTCTTGCGACAGTTTTAGCCCAGGTAATAGCTACTCTTCTTTTTATTATATCTTTTATAAGAAATGGCTATAGTTTAAGTTTGAAAAATAAAAAATATATTGATAAAGATTATATATATAAGGTTTGTAAATATGGGATTCCAACAGCATCTCAAAACTGTTTATTCACCTTTTTTGCAATGATTATAGGAAGAATAATTGCCCAGTATGGAGCTATGGCAATTGCAGTTCAAAAGGTAGGATCTCAAATAGAGGCAATATCATGGATGACTGCCGAAGGTTTTTCAGCAGCATTAACAGTCTATATTGGTCAAAATTATGGCGCTGGTAAATGGAATAGAATTTTAAAAGGATATAAGGCAACAATTTTTATATCATCAATGATAGGGGTTTTTGCGGCTATATTGTTTATTTTCTTTGGGGATATAGTATTCTCTTTATTTATACCTGAAAAGGAAGCAATTATTAAAGGTGCTGATTATCTAAGAATATTAGGTTATTCACAATTATTTATGTGTTTGGAAATAACTACCACAGGTGCTTTTTCTGGGTTTGGTAATACAATAACTCCATCTTGGGTAGGAGGATTATTTACTGGTTTAAGAATACCAGCATCTATCTTGTTAACAAAATATACCAATTTGGGAATTGATGGAGTCTGGTGGAGTATTAGCGGTTCTAGTATTATAAAAGGAGTATTGTTAACCTTTTTATTTATAATAATGATAGTAAAGCCTAATAAAGAAAAGTTTAGAAAAAGTATTGACAATTTATTGGAAGAATCATAGAATGTTAATAAAAATATATAATAATAATCCTATGAGAAGGAATAGTAGCTATTATGCAAGGTTAAAGAGAGCTGAAGATGGTGAGATTTCAGTACCGCAGCAAATAGTGAATGGGCCTTTGAGGAGTGAGGCGAAATTTATTAAAGTAGCTGATCCGTATGTCCTACGATACAAGGAATAGGGTATGATAGTACCTGATTAGAGAGCCTTTTTAAAGGAATATAGGTGGCAACGCGGTTTATTCGTCCTATACATTTTTGTATAGGACGTTTTTTTATTATATAAATTAATTTACGCTAAAGTTTTTGTTAATCAAAAGGGGGGATATTTATGGTATGAAGAGTAGAAGTAATAAGCAATATAAGAAACAATAAAAAATATTTAACAATTGGGGGTATAAATATGAATACAAACAGTAATATTAGAAAAATGACAATTAATGCTATACTTTTAGCTCTAGGAGCATTATTACATCAAATTACGCCTGTACTTGGTTTCCCTATGCAGCCAGATTTTGCAATAATGATGTTGATTATAATAATATATTTAAATAAGGATTATAAAACTACTTTAATAGCGAGTATTATAGTTGGTATCTTCACAGCTTTAACTACAAAATTTCCAGGAGGACAAGTACCTAATATAATTGATAAAATTATTACGGGGAATATAATTTATTATTTATTCCTAGTAACTAGGAACACATTTAAGGATAATATAAAACTTATATTTTCCCTAGGGTTAGGAACAGCTATTAGCGGATTTATTTTTTTAACATCTGCCTTGATATTAGTTGGCTTACCTGGAGATTTTATTCAATTGGTTGTTGCAGTTGTATTGCCTGCTGCAATATTAAATTTAATAATAGGTACTATTCTTTATAAAATAATTATTAGATCATTAGAAATAAATAATTTGAAAATTTAAGAAAAAAATAAATAAAGGACTTTTAGTCCTTTATTTATTTTTTCATAAATTTGTATATTTCTTCGGTATTTTCATCAATTACTTTAAAGCTATAACCATTTTCTTTATAATATTTAATTATAGAAGGAAGGGCAGAAACAGTATTTTGGTTTATTGCAGAACAATGCATAAGCATTACAATATTTCCGTCAGAGTTAGCATGTTTTGTAGAGTTTTTTATTATCTTATCTATAGGTAATTTGCAGTTAGCTCCATCCCCACAATCTCCTGTCCAATCATATATCTTAAAATTATTTTTATGAAGTAAGTCAACTAAAGACTGTTCTAATTTATAAGATTTATTATTGCATCCAAAAGGAAATCTTATTATGTAATATTTTTCTCCAGTAACTTCATAAAGGATTTCCTGGCATTTTAACATTTCTTCCAAAAAAGCTTCATTACTTGAGTAGAGATTTTTTCTATCATGAGTATGACTATGAAGTCCTATACTATGACCTTCATTTTTCATTCTAAGAATAATATCTTCCTGGCCCTTAACTTGGGAAGAAATTATAAAAAAGGTTGCTTTGACATCTTCTTTTTTTAGGATATCTAAAATTTCCCTTGTAACTTTTCCCCCTGGTCCATCATCAAAGGTTAAATATATAATTTTTTCGTTAGAATTATTATCATGGGAAGCTGCAAAAGCTTTTATAGGAAAAAGCAGTAGAATTAGCAGAAATATTAAAGAGGAATTTATTACTTTAATAAATAGAGTTTTATTCATATATTTCCCTCCTAGATAGTGTAATAAAATCAATTTTTACACTATTTTAATTTATTATATAATTAGTATACCAATTATTATTAATAATAAAGTATTTAATAAATGGAAGAATGAAAATACAAAAATCAAAAATATGTTAATTTTAGGAAAAATATGATAAAATCTTTATAAAAAGTAAAATTTGAAGAAGGCATAGGTGATAAAGTTGGGGAGAATAGACAAAAGTTTAGCATTTGTAGTTATAGCTATATGCTTTTTTAATGATGATTTCATTTTTGGATTTATTGTCTTAATTAATCTGATATTAATAATTTCATTAATATATTTAATTAAAAAATATAGAAATTTATATAAATTATCAGAAGTCAATAAAAATAAATATAATCTGGCTATTGATTTTTTAGAAGCTGTATTATGGGAATGGAATTGTGAAACAGAAGAATTTTATATATCTTCCAAAATAAAAAATTTATTATCAATTGATAAAGAAGAGATTAAATTAGAAGATTTATTTTCTTATATTACTCAGGAAGACAGAAACGAGTTGAAGTTGTTTTTTGATGAGATGATAAAGGATAAGATTATAGATAGTTTTTCCTTGGAAACTAATATTATTAATAATTTAGGCCAAAGATTAACAGTTGAAATGCAGATACGGAGCAATTTTAGAGATGGAGTTTTTATAATTTCAGGAATGATAAAGGATATTACGGCAAAAAAGCAGCAAGAAAATATTAATAAAGCTATTGAAAATAAAAATAGATTAGCTGTAGAAGGATCAAAAGATATTGCTTTTTGGTGGAATGTAAGGCAAAATGTTATATCCCTGAATAAAAGGATAAGAGAATATATTGATTTTGAAGGTGAAAAAGATATAATAATATCTTATACAAAATGGAGAAGTTATATATATAAGGATGATCTTGCAGAATATGATAGTCAGATGATGAGGCTAATAAGTTCTAAAACAGATGAGTTTTATTCGATGGAGTTCAGAATTTTAACTAAGGACAATGAAATAAGATGGTTAGAAAGTAAAGGGAAAAAGACCTTAGAGAAGAATGGGGATGTTTTTATATTTGGGGCTCTTTCCGATATTACAGCTAGAAAAGAAAAAGAGTTAGAAAATAGTTTTTTAAGTTATTTTGATGAAGTAACAGGAATTACAAATAGAAGATATTTTATTAAGGAAGTTGGCGAATATATAGAAAAAAATCCTAAAGGAAGTTTTGCTGTTATTTTTATTGATTTAGATAACTTTAAATTTATTAATGATACTTATGGACACGATGTTGGAGATTTACTATTAGTTGAATTCACTAATATTATAAACGGAATGAAAATAGAAAACTCTCTTTTTTCTAGGTATGGTGGAGATGAATTTTTGTTAGTAAAATACAATGTAATAGAAATAGAAGATCTAAAAATTATATTAGATAATTTAATAAAGGAATTAAGTAAGCCTATTGCCATTAATGATATTGAGGTATTTTGTACTTTAAGTATTGGAGTCAGTATTTATCCTGCAGATGGAAAAGATATTGGAACTTTATTAAAAAGGGCAGACATGGCTATGTACCTTGCGAAAATTAATGGTAAAAATAGATATGAAATTTTTGATATGAATATGCTGGAAATATTAAATAGAGAGTTTGAAATCGAAAAAAGATTAAGAGTTGCCTTAGATAATAATGAAATAAAGGTATTATATCAGCCTAAAATAGATACAGAAACTGAAGAGGTATTAGGCTTTGAAGCTCTTGTAAGATGGAATTGTAAGGCATTGGGAATGGTTTCCCCTAAGGAATTTATTCCAATTGCAGAATCTTCAGGATTAATAATACCAATAGGTAATTATATAATAGAGGAATGTATTAAGAAATGTAAGGAGCTGTCTATAAAAACTAATAAGAAGTTTAAAATGGCTATTAATTTATCTGATGTCCAAATAAGAAGTGAAAAAATACTTCCATTTATAGAGGAAACTCTAGAAAAATATGATTTAGATGCCAGTTATATAGAATTTGAAATAACTGAAAGTGTTATTATGAAGTATCCTGAGAAAAATATAGAAAAATTAAAACAGTTAAAAAAGTTGGGAGTATCTTTAGCTTTAGATGATTTTGGTACTGGTTATTCTTCCTTAAGCTATTTAAGAATATTGCCAATTGATTCTTTGAAAATAGATAAAAGTTTTATAGATGGAATTGTCATTGAAGAGAAAAGTGAATATATTATTGATACTATTATAGAACTTTCCCATTATTTAAATTTAATTGTAGTAGCGGAAGGAGTAGAAACAAAAGAACAGTATGATTATTTAAAGAGTATAAATTGTGATTTAATACAAGGATATTATTTTAGTAAACCTCTAGAATTTATTGAAGCAGAAAAGTTATTGCTATAAAATTTATAAAATTAATCACCAAATCACAATATTCTTCATATTATGTAACTATATTGTGATTGGAGGTATGTATGAAAATTAAAATTGATGATAATTTATCTGAAAGAGAAAGTTTTATAGAAGATGAAGATATATTAAATGATGATTATATTATTGATGAAGAAGTAGACAAATCTAAAGGAACTATTGAAGTTATTGTAAAATTGGGGAATTATAATGGTGCAAATTTAAAGGGAGCAAAAGTTAATTTATACTTATTACAAGGAATATCTCCTAAGTTAAAACAATCCAAATTTACTGATGAAGATGGAAAAGTAATATTCGATAATTTAGACAATGGCTGTTATAGGGTTATATCAATAGTAGATAGAAAATACTTTGAAAAACCAATTTATCATACTTGGAATGAGTTTACTGTAGATGAGGAAAATAAATCTACAAGAATAATAGTTATTAATCGTTTGAAAAAAGTAAAAAAACAATAAGTTATATTTCACAGATTATATTAATTTAACAATAATCAATTAATATAATCTGTGAATTTTTTTATTAAATGTATAATTTTCTATTATATGATTTTTGAAATTAAATAAATATGTTAAAATAGAAGATATGCAGCAGAGGAGGAATAAGGATGAATGAATTTAAACTAAAAGTTAAAAGAATACATGAAGATGCAATACTGCCTAATTATGCTCATTATAATGATGCTGGACTAGATTTATATTCTATAGAAGAAAAAATTATTAATCCTTCTGAAAGTGCTTTAATAAGAACGGGAATAAAAATAGAACTTCCTTTTCAAACTGAAGCTCAAATTAGGCCAAGAAGTGGATTAGCTCTAAAAAATGGAATTACAGTTTTAAATACTCCAGGAACTATAGATGAAGGTTATAGAGGAGAAATAGGAATAATCCTTATTAATCATGGAAAAGAAGTTTTTAAGGTTGAAAAAGGAATGAAAATTGCTCAAATGGTTGTAAAACCAGTTTGGAAAGTTCAGGTAGAAGAAGTTAAAGAACTTTCTGAAGATGCAAGAGGAGAGAAGGGATTTGGATCAACTGGTCTTTAGAATGCCAATTGACAATTTACAATGGCTGATTAGGAGAATAATTAAAATTTGTTGAATTATGAAAAATGGGGCTGTCGTATTAATACGATAGCCCTTTTATTTTAGAGTTTTAGCATATCTAAAAATATTCTGAAATTGTTAATTGATTAAGCTTTCCCATTCTTGATAAAGAGCTTCTATTGTTTCTTCAAGTTTTTTTATTTCCTTATTTACCTTTTCGCTTTCTATTGGGTTTGAATATACCTCTTCTAGACATAGTTTTTCTTGTAAAGCTAATAACATATCTTCATTATTAGCAATATCTTCTTCTAATTTTTTTAGTTTTATTTTTAATGCTTTTTCTTCCTTTTCTTTTTCTCTTTTCTTTTTACGTTCTTCTTTAATTTGAGTTTTTGTTTTTCCATTAGCGATTTCTTCAATTATTTCAAATCTATGAGGGTTTATCTTTTTTTCTTGGTAGTAGGAGTAATTTCCTAGATATTCTTTTACTCCATTCTCAGTTAATTCAAGAATTTTATTAATTACTTTATTTAAGAAGTATCTATCGTGGGATATTACTAAGACTGTACCATCATAGTTTAATAAAGCATCTTCAAGAGCTTCCCTTGATATTATATCTAGATGGTTTGTAGGTTCATCTAGTAATAGGAGATTTGCTTTAGATAACATTAATTTTAATAAATTAATTCTACATTTTTCTCCACCGCTTAAATTTTTAATTACTTTAAAGACATCTTCTCCAGTAAATAAGAAGGAAGCAAGCATACTTCTTATTTTTGAAACCGTAAGGTTAGGAAACTCATCCCATACCTCATCTATTATTGTTTTATCTAAATTTAGGTCAGATTGTTCTTGATCATAATAACCTGGATTAACATTTGTTCCAAGAATAACCTTACCACTATCGGCTTTAATTTTATCTAGAATTATTTTAAATAATGTAGTCTTTCCACGACCATTTTCACCAATTAAGGCGACTTTTTCTCCTCTTTTAATATCCATATTTAAATTAGAGAAAAGGGTTTTGTCTCCATAGCTTTTAGACAAGTTTTCTATATGAAGTACGTCATAGCCGCTTTTTATTGCAGTTTCAAATTTTATTTTAGAAGGATCCTTTTCCTTATCAGGAGCCTCTATTCTTTCCATTTTTTCTAAGGCTTTTTCCCTACTTTCTGCAGCTCTTATGCTTTTTTCTCTATTAAAGCTTCTAAATCTTTCGATAATGGCTTCCTGCCTTTTTATTTCAGCTTGCTGTAGGTTATATGCTTTAAGTTGAGCTTCATAATTTTTACGTCTTTGTTCAATAAATTTTGTATAAGGTACATTGTAACAATTAACATGACCGTTTATTACTTCAAAGGTTTTATTTGTTACTTTATCTAAAAAGAATCTATCATGGGAAATAACCAAAACAGTACCTTTATAATTAGTTAAGTATTCTTCAAGCCATTCAATCGCATCCAAATCTAAATGGTTAGTAGGCTCATCTAATAGAATTATATCAGGATTTTTAAGTAACAACTTACAAAGGGAAGCTCTTGTTTTTTGTCCCCCGCTAAGAGTTCCTATTATTTTATTAAAATCTTCTTCTAAAAAACCAAGACCTTTTAAAACCCTTGATATTTCTCCCTTATAGCTATATCCGCCTTTATTTGAGTATACATCTTGTAATGTTGTGTAGCTTTTTATTAATTTATCGTAATAAGAGGCATTATTTTCATCATAAGGCTGATTCATTTTTATTTCTAATTCTTTAAGTTTATTTTCTATATCAATAAATTCTTTAAAGACTAAATTCATTTCTTCATATATTGTATTATTTAAATCTAGATCTATATTTTGACTTAAATAACCGATAGTTTTATTTTTATCTATGAAGACTTCGCCTGAGTCATAGGATAATTCTTTTGAAATAATTTTAAATAAAGTAGATTTACCTTCCCCGTTTCCACCAATAATTCCGACTTTGTCTCCTTCGTTAATTGAAAAAGTAACATCTTTTAGTATTTCTTTTATTCCATAACTTTTAGATATGGATTTACAGCTTAAAACTATCATTTTTTCCTCCTAGTTTATTTATAAAAACATATGTGAAAATTTTAATCTAAATTTTATTATACTATAAGGCTCTAGGCCAAGCAAACAACAATAATTATTATCTAATTTTTATCATATTTTAATAATTAGATTAGTTTAAATAAAAAAAGCTGCTATAAAGCAACTTTTTTTATCTTATTGTCTTAAATTTTGGTAAATTATTCATAAACTTAAGGGAAGGAGATCCTTCAATTAAAGGTAAGAAATACTCTAGGGCTTCTTCTTTTATATGGTTTCCTTTTTCATTCACTAATTCTACAGGAAAATATTTTACTTTATTCGCAACTTTATCTGCCTCAATTAAAAAGTGAGAAGTTTTATATGGAGAATTACTGTCTCTTTTTATTGCAACCATATAGCCGCTTTTATTTTCCATTGAATATTTAATAGCTGAATAACCAGCATTAAAGGCTTCATCTAAATCTGTCTTTGATGAACAATGCATTGCACATCTTTGAAGTACTCCAAGTTCCAGAGCTTTAACTCTAGTAGTTATTCCAGAATTAATAATCAAGTTTTTTAGGTAATTGCCAACACCGCCAAGCTGAGCATGTCCAAATTTATCATCACCAAATTGAGGAACTTCAGATAAGAATTTTCCTTCCTTGTTTTTTATGCCTTCTGAAACAACTATAAATACCTTGTTTTGCTCTCGGAATTTTTTTCTTACATCTATAAGAAAAGTTTCTACATTAAAGGCTGCTTCAGGTAAATATATAAAATCTGCAACAGGCTTGTCATTTATTCTAGCCATACATGCAGATGCTGCTAACCAGCCTGTGTCTCTTCCCATAGTTTCTAATATGAATATTCCATTATTTATATATACTGATGCATCTAGATATGTTTCTAATGTTGTTGTTGCTATAAATTTAGCAGCACTAGCAAAACCAGGAGTATGATCAGTATACATTAAATCATTGTCAATAGTTTTTGGAATGCCTATAAAGTTAATATCTATATTCTTTAACTTTGCATACTTGCCAAGCTTAGCGATAGTATCCATTGAATCATTTCCTCCAATATAGAAGAAGGCTTTAATATCGTTTGCTTTTAATATATCTATAAGTTTATCGTATTCTTCAGTTGATTCCTCGATATTTTTCATTTTATATCTACATGAACCAAGGCCAGAGGCTGGTGTATATCTAAATTCTTCTATTTCATCATCTGAAAAATTCGATAAGTCAATTATATTTTTATTTAGAATTCCTTCAATTCCGTTTAAACCAGCATAAACCTTCTCATAAGCACCTAAGTCCTTATTTCCTTTTAATAAACCGACAACACTTGAATTTATAACAGAAGTTGGTCCTCCAGATTGTGCAACTATGCAATTAGCCATTATTATACTCTCCTTTTATTAAAAATAGTAAATGTGATATACTTTTTATAATTTATATACGCTATATAATAATATACAACAATTTATGTCGAAATAAAAGTTTTTTTTGCAAAAAAAATCATCATAAATATTGTACTAATTAATAAAATAGTAAAGAAAGGGATACATGAAAAGCAGGAGGGAAAGATGAGTTTAAAAGATATCTTTTTAGTTGCTATAGCATTAGGAATGGATGCTTTTGGTTTAACAATTAGTCTTGGCATAAATCCAAGGTTAAAGAGAAAGAGTAAAATAGCTTTCATACTATCATTTTCTTTTTTTCAATTCTTATTTATATTATTAGGGGGAATTCAAGGCAGGATATTTAATAAATATATAGTAACAATTCCGGATATATTAGGTGGAATCACTGTATTTTTGTTAGGGATAATAATGATAATAGATACTTTTAAAAAGGATGATACTGATGATGAACTGCTAATTAAAAAAGCAATGTATATAATTTTAGGTATTTCTGTGAGTATAGATGCATTGGTAGTTGGTTTTACAAGTCTTTATTCAGTAAAAATAATTATTATTTTTTTGTATGCTTTAATAGTAGGCTTAGTAGCATTATTAATTTGTTTAGTTGGTTTCATTAGCTGTAAGTATATAAGAAAAATAGATTTTGTTAATAAATATTCGGATATATTAGGGGGAATTATTCTTATTGGTCTAGGAATAAAGATGATAGTTTTCGGTGTTTAATATATTTAATTTTAGTGATATAATAAAATTATTAAATTACGTTAGGAGAAAAATATGAGCTGGGAAAGGTATTTAAAAGATAATAATATAAGAATAACAAGCGGAAGAATTGCAATTTTAAATATATTAAAATCTTCAAATAAAGGTCTTTCTGCAGAAAATATATATGATTTATGTAAAAAACAATATGAAAACTTAAATCTTAGCACTATTTATAGAACTTTAGAATTATTTGAAGAAAAGGAAATAATAAAAAAAATAAATATAGATGGTCCAGCCCTTTATATTTTAAAAAAGGAAGGACATAAACATCTATTAAAATGTGATTTATGTAATAAAAGTGTGGAAATTCAATGCCCTATGGAAGAAATAGAGGAAATTATTAAAGCTCAGGCAGGCTTTAGTTTAACAGAGCATAAACTTGAACTTAAGGGTGTTTGTAATGAATGCAAAAATAAAAAAAATTCAAGAGTGTAATCTTGAATTTTTTATTTATTCAAAAATTTATTTATTATTATAACCATGCATAAGGTTATAATTGATGTAATAGCAATAGTACCACCAGGAGCACTATCTATATAATAAGATAAGCTTAATCCTAAAAGTATATCTATCATCCCGAAAAGAATAGAATATATTAAAGTTGATTTAAAACCTTTTTTTAATTGCATTGCGGTGGCAACAGGAACTATCATAATTGAGGAAATAACTAATAATCCCATAACTCTTATGGACATAGAAATTGTTGCACCTACTAAAATAGTGAATACATAATTTATCAATCTTACATTTATATTTGTAGTCTTAGCACCTTCTTCGTCAAAAGTTATATAAAGTAGTTTATTATATAAGAATATTAAAACAAATAAGCTTATAAGACCAACAATAAGAATTAATTTTATATCCTCACTTGAAACTGTTAAAATGCTTCCGAATAAATAAGAGTTAACTTTAGTAGATGCTTTACCGCTGCTTATTAAAAGAATTGCTATTCCTAGACTTAAAGTTAATACTATGGACATAACAAGTTCTGCATATTTTTTATAGTAGCCCCTAAGAAATTCAATGATAATGGCACAAATTGTAGTAAATAAAAAGGCTGATAATATAGGGTTGATTCCTATAACAAGACCTATTGCTACACCTGCAAAGGAAGAGTGGGATAGGGTATCACCTATAGTAGAATATCTTCTAAGGACCAAAAAAAGTCCTATAAAAGGACAAAGTATTGAAATAATTAGTCCTGCAATAAATGCATTTTGCATAAAATCTAATTGAAACATAAAATCTACCTTTCCAAGACAAAGAAATTAAATAACATTATCTAAGTCTAAATTATTATTTCTAAATTTTTTATATTCATCAACAGTAAAAAGCTTTAATTTCCCATTATCTATTCTTAATATGTGAGTTGAATTTTCTAAAGCAATATTAATATTATGTTCAATAGAAATAATAGTTTTTTTGTTTTCCTTATTTAGTCTTTTTAATATACTATAAATTTCTTTTTGATTTACTTCATCAACTCCTGTAGAAGGCTCATCTAAAATTATTATATCAGGGTTGCCCATTAAAGCCCTGGCGATTAATACTCTTTGCTGTTGCCCGCCTGATAACATTCCTAATAGTTGATTTTTATATTCCTGCATATTAACAATTTTAAGCATCTCTAAAATATTGATATCTTTATTTTTTAAGGATTTTTTATGGCATGATAAGACTTCCTTAACTGTTATCGGGAATTGAGAATTAAAAGAATCGAGTCTTTGAGGTACATAGCCAATTTTATTTGAATTTATCTCAATAGAACCTAAATTAGGTTTTAAAATTCCTAAAATTAATTTTATAAGTGTAGTTTTACAGCTTCCATTTTCACCAACAATAGATAAGTAAGCACCATCAGGAATGGTAAGATTTATATTATTTAAAATATATGGTGGTTTATTAGAATATGAAAAACTCAGGTTTTTTATATTAATCATTTAATAATCATCTCCTAAAATTTCTTTTACTATTATATATGAAAATGCAAATGACTTGCAAGAATAACTTTTAATTTTCTTTTACAAAAATATAGGATTTTTCGTGTTGATTTATTTTCTTAATAAAACATATAATATAGATAAGCTAAAAAACTAAAGTAAATCTAATGGAGGAAGAAATATGGATTTTTCAAGTTTAGTATTAATGGAAAAGGATAATGAAACAGGATTCATAACAAAAGAATTAGGAAGTTTTCAAGTCTCAGAAGGGGCTGAATATGTAAAAAAATTTTTTGTTTTAAATGGAATTGTAAATTTATACTTTGATACAAATAAAGATGTTGAAGAATGGGAATACTCTGCTATATACGATCTTTTTAATTATGATATTTTTAAAGAAAATGAATTTGAAATAGAAGATGTCTTAGATGAATATAATCCAACGTTTTTAATAAAATTTAATTATGTTGATGACTACAATATTATGAAAGAAAAAATAGAAAAATGTTTAAGCCTTATTGATTCGATTATGGAAAAGGTTTTTAATGATATTAAAGGGAAGGAAGAAGAATATCTATAGAAAGGAGGGCCTAAGTATTTAGGCAATATTATGAGTGATATAAAAAAGCTTAAAAGCAGAGAAGAAATAGATGAAAAATTTAAGTGGAAAGTAAATAAAATTTTTCCAGATGATGAAGCCTGGGAAAAGGCTTTTAAAGAAGTAAAGGAAGAAGCACCAATACTAAAAAGCTTTGAAGGGAAATTAAAAGATGAGAAGCGTCTGCTTGAATATTTAAAAAAGAGTGAAGAACTTGGCATAAAAGTAGAAAATGTATATATTTATGCCCATTTAAAAAGTGATGAGGATACTTCAAATACAAAATACCAAGCAATGATGAATAGAATAGATGCATATTTAGCAGAATTTTCATCTTATACATCCTATTTTGTACCAGAAATTTTATCCTTTGAAGATGGCTATATTGAAAATATAATTAAAAATAATGTTGAATTTAAAATGTATGAATTTATGTTTAAGGATATCTTAAAAGAAAAGCCTCATGTATTAAGTAAAAAAGAGGAGGAGCTTTTAGCAAAAGTTTCAGATTGTCTTGATGCACCAAGTACAATATATAATATGTTAACTAATGCAGATATGAAATTTCCAACTATAGTTGATGAAGAGGGAGAAAAGGTAGAATTAACTGAAGCAAATTATTCTACTTTCATTAAAAGCAAGGATAGAAGAGTAAGAAAGGACGCCTTTAAAGCTTTATTTGGAGAATATAAGAAGCTAGAAAATACTTTAGCTACTTCATTAACAAGTTCAATAAAAAACTTTAATTTTAGCGCTAAAATAAGAAAATATAACTCGGCTTTAGAAGCGTCATTGAAACCTAACGAAATTCCTGTTGAAGTATATACAAATTCTATAAAAACTATTAATGAAAATATTAAATCTCTTCATAGATATGTAGATTTAAAAAAGAAGCTTTTAGGCCTAGATGAAATTCATATGTATGATTTATATGTACCTGTTATTGAAATGCCAAAGGAGCATATAGAATTTGATGATGCTGTAAATATAATTCTAGAAGGTTTAGCTCCCCTTGGAGAAGAATATTTAAATATATTTAAAGAGGGAATAAATAATGGTTGGATAGACATATACCAAAATAAAGGAAAAAGAGGCGGCGCTTATTCCTGGGGGGGGTATAATACCATGCCATATGTACTTTTAAATTATAATTATACATTAAATGATGTATCAACCTTAGCTCATGAAATGGGTCATTCAATTCATTCTTATTATTCAAGAAAGGAGCAGCCATATATATATGCAGGATATACATTATTCTGCGCAGAAGTTGCCTCAACAACTAATGAAGCTTTATTAATCCATCATTTAATAAATAAAGAAGGGGATAAGAAGAAAAAATTATTCTTAATAAATCAAGAGTTGGAACAAATTAGAACAACAGTCTTTAGGCAATCGATGTTTGCTGAATTCGAATTATTTACTCATGAAAGTATGGAAAAAGGAGAATCATTAACTGCAAGTGATTATAATAAAGCTTGGCATGACTTAAATGTTAAATATTTTGGACCATCTATGGTAGTTGATGAAGAAATAGATAGTGAATGGGCAAGAATACCTCATTTCTATTCTGATTTCTATGTATATCAATATGCTACTGGATATGCTGCAGCATCTGCCTTTGCAAAATCAATTTTAGATAAGGAAAAAGATGCAGTATCTAAGTATATTGGTTTCTTAAAGAGTGGCGGAAGTGATTATCCAATAGAAATACTTAAAAAAGCAGGGGTGGATATGACAACTTCAAAGCCGTTAAAGGCTACAATTTCAAGATTTAATGAATTATTGGATATGCTAGAAAAAGAAATTCAATAAGAAATTTAAGGGACTTCTAAGAAATACATTTAGAAAGTCCCAATTTTTATAGAAACTTTAAACTAGTGCGGAGTGTAGATTAGCGTGGAGTTTGGAGTTTGAAGTGTGGAGTTTATGATGATTTTCAGCTATGCTGAAAATTTACCTTTACTCCAAACTCAACACTCCACACTCCAAACTGAAAGGTGGGGTGTGAGTTTGGAGCAGTTTGAAAGGGATTTTTTCAATATTTTAACTAAGGAATTACATTTTTTTATTAAGGATTATTATAGCTATAGTTTAAATACAAATAAATGGCTAGCAGTACTTGATCTTGGTGAAAATTATACTGCTGTAATAGTTACTCAAGAGGAAGACCTAACAAGTTATTATGAATGCTATGATTTTTTATCAAAAAGTTTAAATAAACCTTTTATTTTAAATAATATTGTATTGACTAAAAAAAGGGAATTAAATTTTATTGAAACTGATTATAATAAACTTATTTTCTCTTTAGAAAGTAATAATATACTTTATTTTGGGGAAGGAACAAAACCTTATGTATCAATAATAAATTTAATTGCTAATAAAAATATGCCTAAAAGAAGCTTAGATTTAAAAAAATATAAAATTACTTATAGTATTATGCTAATAAATATTCTTATATATTTATTAGAAGTAATAAATTCTAGAAATTTTTTTAGTATAGACATTTATACTTTAGTTGAAATGGGAGCTAAATTTAATATTTTAATAGAATATGGAGAATACTATAGGCTTATTACAGCAGCATTCTTGCATGCAGGAATAATTCATCTTTTCTTTAATATGAGTGCCTTAAATATTATTGGTAAAGAAGTTGAAGAGGTGTATGGGACTAAGAAATATATTTTTATTTATATTTTCTCCTTATTAGGGGCTTCCGTTTTTAGTTATATATTTTCTGAGGGTATATCTGTTGGAGCTTCAGGAGCAATTTTTGGACTATTGGGAGCCATGCTTGCCTTTGGGCTAAAAAACAGAAAGAAGATAGGCAGAGCTTATATTAAAAACATAATTGAAACTATAATTTTAAATATAATAATAGGAATTACTATTTCAAATATTGATAATTTTGCTCACATGGGGGGACTTATATTTGGATTTATAATATCCTTAATATTATTTAAAAATTAATAATTTATTAATTATATTGGGTTTAAAGTAATTAAATACTAAAAAAATAAAAAAATATTTACAAAAATATACTTTGAGATATATAATGTTGATAAATTATTAATTCGGTTCATTGCTGGCTTAAAAATCCTATAATGAGCAAATCTAATAAATAGGGAGATGAATTTAGTATGTTAGGTAAGGAATATGTAGAAAAGGTTATTAAAGAAGTAGAAGAAAGAAACAAGGGAGAAGTGGAGTTTTTAAATGCAGTTAAAGAAGTATTAACTTCATTAGCACCTGTATTTGATAAGCATCCAGAATATATTAAGGAAGGATTATTAGAGAGAATTGTTGAGCCTGAAAGACAAATTTTCTTTAGAGTTCCATGGGTAGATGATGAAGGAAAGGTAAGAGTAAATAGGGGATATAGAGTACAATTTAATAGTGCCATTGGTCCTTATAAAGGCGGTTTAAGATTTCATAAAACAGTAAATCAAAGTATAATAAAGTTTTTAGGTTTTGAGCAAATTTTTAAAAATTCCCTAACAGGTCTTCCTATAGGTGGAGGGAAAGGTGGATCAGATTTTGATCCTAAGGGTAAATCTGATAGAGAAATAATGAGATTTTGCCAAAGTTTTATGGCAGAATTATGTAAGCATATAGGAGCAGACACTGATGTTCCTGCTGGCGATATAGGAGTAGGAGCAAGGGAAATAGGTTATATGTTTGGATATTATAAAAAAATAAAAAATGCTTATGAAGGAGTATTAACAGGAAAAGGATTATCCTATGGAGGAAGTTTAGTTAGAATAGAAGCTACAGGTTATGGATTAGTATATTTTACTGAAGAGATGTTAAAGGATAAAAACTTAAGTTTTAAAGATAGTACTGTTGTTATTTCAGGATCAGGAAATGTAGCAATATACGCTTTAGAAAAAGCTCATCAATTTGGTGCTAAAGTTGTTGCTATGAGTGATTCAAATGGCTATATTTACGATGAAAATGGAATAAATCTTGATATTATAAAAGAAATTAAGGAAGTTAAAAGAGGAAGAATAAAAGAATATTTAGAAAAAGTTCCAACTGCAAAATATGTAGAAGATCATAGAAAGATTTGGGAAATTAAATGCGACATTGCTTTGCCATGTGCAACTCAAGGAGAAATAAATAAAGAAGCAGCGGAAATACTTGTAAGAAATGGAGTTAAGGCAGTATCTGAAGGTGCTAATATGCCAACAGATCTAGATGCTATTGAGGTATTCCAAAAGGCAGGAGTATTATTTGGACCAGCAAAGGCAGCAAATGCAGGAGGGGTGGCTGTATCAGCTCTTGAAATGAGTCAAAATAGTATAAGAACTTCTTGGACTTTTGAAGAAGTTGATGAAAAGTTAAAGGATATTATGAAAAATATTTATTTAAATGCAAAGAAGGCTGCTAAGGAATATGGTGATGAAGCTAATATATTAATGGGAGCAAATATTGCAGGTTTTCTTAAGGTTGCAGAAGCTATGTATGCTCAAGGAATTGTATAGATTTTAAATGATAAAACTTTTTAATAATAAACTTTTCCATTATGTCAAAATCTTCTAATTTATTAAGAGATAATTAAGTAAAAATTAAGATTTATGCCCTTGATTTTTTGAGTATATAGGAATATATTAGATAAAGGTGTGAAGTAAATTTGTTTAAAGCAAATTTCGCATTTTATATAGGAGTTGATATGATGGAAAAGTTAATTTTTTCTGTAACCTGTGTATTCCAAATAGCAGTTTTTGCAATAATGATGTATTATTTTGTTTTGTCTTTTTTTGGATTGCATAGGAAAGCAGAAAAAAAGAATTACATCCCTAAAAATAAGTTTGCCCTTATAATTGCAGCTCATAATGAAGAAATTGTAATTGGAAAATTAATAGAGAGTTTATTAAATCAAGATTATCCAAGGGAACTTTTTGATGTCTTTGTTATAGCTGATAACTGTACTGATAATACTGCTAAGGTTGCTAGGCAGTATGGAGTCAATGTCTATGAGAGATTTAACAAGGTAGAAAAGGGCAAGGGCGTTGCTTTAGAATGGATGTTTAACAAATTATTTAAAATGCAAAAAAAATATGATGCAGTTGCTATTTTTGATGCAGATAATATAGTTTCTAAAAATTGGTGCAAAGAAATAAATTCAAAAATGCAAGAAGGCTATAAAGTGGTACAAGGATATATTGATAGTAAAAATCCAAATGATTCTTGGATTACTTCTTCTTATTCTATAGCTTTTTGGACACAAAATAGAATGTATCAATTAGCAAGAGCAAATTTAGGCTTATCTAACCAAATAGGTGGAACTGGCTTTGCTATAGATACAGGATTGTTAAAGGAATTTGGATGGGGAGCTAAGTGTTTAACTGAAGACTTGGAATTTACCTGCAAGATAGTTTTAAATGGAGAAAAAGTTGGCTGGGCTCATGATGCTATAATTTATGATGAAAAACCACTTACTTTAAAACAATCTTGGGTGCAAAGAAGAAGATGGATGCAGGGATTTGCTGATGTAGCTTCAAGATATTTTACTAAATTAGTGAAAAAAGGATTTAAGGAAAGAAAGGCTTATGTTCTTGATTGTGCTTTGTATGTTATTCAACCTTTTATCACTATAGCAATGGCAATTTCAGCTTTACTAAGTTTTATTGGAAGTTATTTTCCAATAGGTGAAGATATATTTATGATGAATTATTTAGTTGGAAATAGGGTATTAATGATTATTACTCTAATACAATTTTTAATGACACCATTAATACTTAAATTAGATAAAAAAATATCAATTGGATTTTTTACAATGTTTGTATTTTACGCTGTAAGCACTATTGTTCTTCCTATGTTTACAAAATTATTAAATTATAGGGGAGAAATATTCTTAATAGAGCTATTATTTAACTTATTATTTTTAGCTTCGGTGTTTATAATACTAGGAAAAGAAAAATTAAAATTCTTTATAAGATTTCTTTTATATTCCTTCTATACATTAACATGGGTACCTATAACAGTAGAAGGCATAATTAAGAAAAATAATAAAGAATGGAATCCAACTAAACATGTTAGAAATGTAGAGATTCTTGATATGCAATAAAAGTGAGGGTGACCCCTCACTTTTATTTTGGGTCTTAGCGAACTTATGTTTGATTTATTTCTTAAAATGTTTTATATTTTTATTTAGGATTTAATTATGTTAAAATAAAAATTATTATATTTATGTTGTAGAAAAAGATGTAAAAGTATTTGGAGGTTTGTATGAGCGATGAGATAAAGAAAATTTATGATGTCACGGATTTAACTTCTCTTGAAAAGTTGGAACCAGTAAGAGTAAGACCTGGGATGTATATAGGCTCAACAGGTACAAAAGGCTTACATCATTGTGTATGGGAAATACTAGATAATGCGATAGATGAGATATCAAATGGCTTTGGAGATAAAGCCAGTGTAATTATTAATAAAGATAAAAGTATTACTATTATAGATAATGGCAGGGGAATTCCTACAGGGATACATCCAGTAAAAAACAAATCTGGAGTTGAAATGGTTTTTACTGAATTACATACTGGTGGAAAGTTTAATAATAAAAATTATAAAACCTCTGGAGGGCTTCATGGTGTTGGAGCAGCAGTAGTAAATGCCTTATCTTCATGGTTAGAAGTAGAAGTATATCAAAATGGTAATATATATAGGCAGAGATTTGCTTATGCTTATGATGAAGAATTAAAAAGGAATATGCCAGGAACACCTGTTACAAAACTTGAAATAGTAGGAAAAACAAGTGAGACAGGTACTAAAGTTACCTTTATGCCTGACAAAGATGTTTTTTCTACTATAGATTTTAATGTTGATGTAATAGATGAAAGATTACAAGAGTTAGCATTTCAAAATAAAGGAATACATTTAGAATTAGTAGATTTAAGAAAATCAGAGGAGTTTAGAAAAAACTATTATTCTGAAAATGGACTTTTAGATTTTATTGAATACTTAAATGAAAGTAAAAGCCCTATACATCAGCAGCCAATATATTTTGAAGGAGAAAGAGTTATAAATGATATAAGCATGTTTGGAGAAGTATGTGTTCAGTTTACTGATTCAACTACTGAACATATAGCAAGCTATGTTAATAATATTCCTACAACAGAAGCTGGAACTCATGAAACGGGATTTAAAACTGGAATGACCAGGGCTTTTAAAGAGGGAGCTAGAAAGCTTGGTTTAATTAAAGAGAAGGATAAGGAATTCGAAGGTGATGATTTAAGAGAAGGAATGACTGCTATTATTAGGATAAAGATAAGTAATCCTATCTTTGAAGGTCAAACGAAAACTAAACTAGGAAGCAGTGAAGCCTATACTATGATGAATGAATTATCCTATTTAAAATTTAGTGAATGGATAGAAGATAATAAGGATACAGCTGCCATGTTAATAAACAATGCCCTACAAGCAGCTCAAAGAAGAGAAAAAATTAAAAAAATAAATGAAGCTGAAAAAAGAAAAATAGGTAAGGGAGCTGCTCCATTAGTTGGGAAAGTAGCAGTATGTTCTTTAAGGGATAGTTCAGTGACAGAATTTATTGTAGTGGAAGGGGATTCGGCTGGTGGTTCTGCAAAGCAGGCTAGAGATAGGCGTTTCCAAACAATAATGCCTTCTAAGGGTAAAATCATGAATACAGAAAAGCAAAAATTAGAAAATGTATTGGCTTCTGAAGAGTTAAAAATATTTAATACGGCAATTGGAACTGGTACCTTAGAAAATTATAGGGAAGAGGACTTAAAATATGATAAAATAATAATTTTAAGTGATGCTGATGTTGATGGGTATCATATTAGAACTTTATGGATGACTTATATTTACAGATATATGAGATCTCTTATTACTAATGGTCATTTATACTTAGCACAGCCTCCTTTGTATAAGGTATATAAAAATGTAAAAGGAAAAGAAATTTACAAATATGCTTATAGTGATGATGAGTTAGAAGCTGTTAAAAAGGAAATAGGTAAAGGTGCCCTTATACAAAGATATAAAGGTCTTGGAGAAATGAATCCAGATCAGCTTTGGGAAACAACATTAAATCCAGAAACAAGAACCCTTCTTCAAGTAACTGTAGAAGATGCTGCTAAGGCAGAAAAAATGGTTTCTTTATTAATGGGAGATGTTGTTGGTCCAAGAAAAGCTTATATATCTAAGTATGGTGAATTTTAAAATAGTTAGAATGGAGAAATGTTATGGCGAAGAAAGTTAATAATATACCAAAGGATAATAATATAATAAAGATCCTTTTAGAAGAAGCAATGCCAGATAACTATTTGCCTTATGCTATTGAAGTTGCAAAGGATAGAGCATTGCCAGATGTAAGAGATGGACTTAAGCCTGTTCATAGAAGAATATTATATGGTGCTTATAAATTAAAGGCTTTTCCTGATAAACCTTATTATAAATCAGCAAGAATTGTTGGAGATATCTTAGGTAAATATCACCCTCATGGTGATACATCAGTTTATGATGCTATGGTTATTTTATCGCAAGATTTCTCTACAAAAGAGCCTCTTATAGATGGTCATGGTAACTGGGGTTCTATGGATGGTGATGGAGCTGCAGCAATGAGATATACAGAAGCAAGGTTATCACCAATAGCCCTTGAAATGCTAAGGGATATAGAAAAAGACGTCGTGGATATGATTCCAAATTATTCGGATACAGAAATGGAACCTACTGTTCTACCAAGCAGGTATCCAAATTTATTGGTAAATGGTTCTTTTGGAATTGCCGTTGGATTAGCAACTAATATTCCACCTCATAATTTGAAGGAAGTAATAGATGGAGTATTAGCTTATATCGATAATAATGAAATAACTACAAAAGAATTAATGAGATATATTAAAGGACCTGATTTACCAACAGGAGGAATTTTAATTGGTAAGCATTCATTATTATCTGCCTATGAAACGGGAGAAGGAAAGGTTACTCTTAGAGCAAAAACCAGTATAGAGAAATTAGAGAATGGAAGATGGGGAATAGTAATAACGGAATTCCCATTTAGAAGAAATAAGGCCAAACTTCTTCAAACTATTTCTGAAATGACTGGGGATAAAAAGCATTCTAAAGCCTTAGAAGCAATAGTTGATATAAGAGATGAAACAGATAGAAATGGAATAAGGGCAGTAATTGAGTTAAGAAAATCTGCAGATAAAGAAACAGCCGATAAGGTATTGAAATATTTATTTAAAAAATCCGATTTGCAATGCAATTTAAGCTTTAATATGGTAGCTTTAGCAAATGGAAAACCACAGACAATGGGTCTTAAAACAATAATTCATCATTATGTTAATCATCAAAAGGAAATTATAACAAGAAGAACAAGAAAAGAACTTGAAAATGCAGAAAGAAGATTTCATATTGTTGAAGGTTTTATTAAAGCAATAGATGTTTTAGATGAGGTAATAAAAACTATTAGGGAGTCTAAGTCTAAAAAAGATGCAGGAATTAACTTAATGAATAAGTTTGATTTTACTGAAATTCAAACAGAAGCTATCCTTGAACTTATGCTTTATAAATTAACTGGCTTGGAAATAAAAGTTTTTAAGAAGGAATATAATGAATTAGAAAAACTTATAAAAAAATTAAAGAAAATATTATCAGATGAAAGGGAACTTCTCAAAGTTATAAAAACTGAATTAAAAGAAATAGCAGAAAAGTATGGCAGTGACAGAAAAACAGCTATTGTTGAGGATGATGAAGAAGCTAAGATAGATGTTGAAGAACTTATAGTTGTAGAAGATGTAATGATTACTCTTTCCAAGGAAGGTTTTATAAAGAGAATATCAACAAAGGCTTATAATAGAGCAAATTCAGATGTAGAAGCTATTGAATATAGAGAGGGAGACGAGTTAAAGTTTTTAATAGAGTCTAATACAACTCATAACTTAGTGTTATTTACAGATAAAGGAAATATGTATCAAACAAAGGTTGTAAATATAGTAGAAGGAAAATGGAAGGAAAAAGGGGAAAGAATAGAGGAGTTAATTAAAACTCTTAATCTTGAAGAGGAAAAAATAGTAGAAGCCTTTTCCATAGATAATTTTATGCCAAATAAGTACTTACAATTTATAACTTCAAAGGGTGGAATAAAGAAAAGCTCTCTTGATAATTTCCAAACTAATTATAGTAAGCTTCAAGCTCTAAAGCTTAAAGCTGACGATAAAGTGGTTAGTGTTATAATGCTTAATGAAGATGAAGAAAAGGAATTTGTAAAATTCACAACTAAATTGGGATTAAGCTTTGATTTGGAAATTCCAAAAATAGAAAATCAACCTAGAAATATATTAGCCATTTCATTATTTAATCTATCAGAAAAAGATGAAGTTATAGAAGTTGAATATATTGATAAATTAGAATATATAGAATTTAATATTGGGGTAAATAATAAAGGAATACTAAAGGCTTATAATAATATAAAAAACAATGATAATTTAAAAGTAAAGACAGATAGCTTAAGTGAGATTTTATTCTTCACTAATAAGGGTAATGTAATAAAAATACCAGCTTATATGCTTAAAGGGCTACTTGAGAAAGAAATATCAATAAATACAATGGTTGATAATTTAGAAAAAAATGAAAATATAATAAAACTGATATCTCTTAAGGATTATAGTGATAAAAAGTTTATATATCAATTTACTAAAAAGGGTATGGTAAAGAAAACTTATCTTTCAGAATTTGAAGGAAATTATCTTTCTCAAATAGCTTATAAATTTAAATTTGAAAAGGATGAAGTTATATCTGTAAGTCTTCATACTGATGATACAGCTGAGATTTTAATGATAACAAAAAAAGGGATGGGAATTAAGTTCTTATCAGATAATATAAATCCAATGGGAAGAATTGCTGCTGGTGTAACAGGAATAAGTTTAAAAGAAAATGATGAAGTTATTTATGGTAATATAGTATCTGTAGAAAGTAGTTATTTAGATATTGAGCTTGCCATTGGAAATTATAATAAGGTTGAATTGATAACAAAAAATAAAAAACGTAAAGAAATAGAAGTTGATGCAATAAAACTTCAAAATAGAGCTGGTAAGGGAAGCAGTCTTATGACTATAGATTTAGGGGATGAAATAAAAGAAATTATATATTAAGGAGGTTATTTATATGGCAAAGGTTGCAGTTTTACTTGCAAATGGCTTTGAAACTTTAGAAGCTTTAACAGTTGTTGATATTTTAAGGAGAGCAAAGGTAACTTGTAATACTTTTGCTCTTGAAGGAGAAGAGGTAATATCATCACATAATATTAAAGTAAAGGCAGACAAAAATATTAATGATAAAGAGATAGAAGATTACGATTTTCTTGTATTACCTGGTGGAATGCCAGGGGCAACTAATTTAAGAGATGATGAAAGAGTAATAGCGCTTGTAAAAAAATTTAACAGGGAAAATAGATATGTTTGTGCAATATGTGCGGGCCCAATTTCCCTTGGAAAAGCTAAGATAACTGAGGGGGTTAATATGACATGTTATCCTGGCTTTGAGGAAGAAATTAAGGGGTGTAATTATAAAGAAGATTTAGTAGTTACAGACAAAAATATAATTACAGGAAGGGGACCTGCAGCTGCTATTCCTTTTGCCTTTGAAATTTTATCTCATATTTCAGAAGCAAAGGTTGATGAAATAAAAAAGGCAATGCTGTTTAAATAGGTGTTGAAATATGAAGGAAAAATGGATAATGACAAATAAAAGAGAGAGCTTTTTAAAGCTCTCTAATTCTATAGAAGAAAATGTATTATTACTAAGGCTCTTAGCAAATAGATCTATTGATGATGTAGAACTTGCAAAAAAGTTTTTATATGGAACTATCAAAGATCTTTATGATGGATACCTTATGAAAGATATGGATAAGGGAGTAGAGATAATTAAAAAAGCTGTATTAGAGAATAAGAAAATTATTATTTACGGAGATTATGATTGTGACGGCGTAATAAGTACAACCATACTTTATTATGCCTTAAAAGATATTGGAGCAAATTTTGGATATCATATTCCCCATAGAGAAGATGAAGGCTATGGTTTAAATAGTGATAGAATTAAAAAGCTTAAAGAGGAAGGATATGAAGTCATTTTAACCTGCGATAATGGAATATCAGGATTTGATCAAATAGATTTAGCAAAAGAATTAGGAATGGATGTTATAGTTACAGATCATCACGATATCCCTTTAATAGAAAAGGAAAAGGGAGAGTTTGTTCCTGCTATTCCTAGGGCTGATGCAGTTATTAATCCCAAAAGGCCAGATTGTAAATATCCCTTTAAATTATTATGTGGAGCAGGTATTGCTTTAAAATTCTCCCAATGTTTATTTAGGGAATTTAATATAGATGAAAGTAAGTTTTATAAGCTTATACAGTATGCAGCTATTGCAACAGTTTGTGATGTAGTAGACTTAGTTGACGAAAATAGAATTATTGTACAAAAAGGCTTAGAATTATTAAATAAAACAGAGAATATTGGATTAAGGGAATTGTATAAAGTAACTGCTTTGGAAGGAAGAGAAATAGAAGAATATCATTTAGGTTTTATAATAGGACCTTGCGTTAATTCTACTGGTAGATTAGAAACAGCAGCCTTATCTGTAGAACTATTAATTACAGAGGATATTGAAAGGGCAAAATATTTAGCCAATACCCTTTACAAATTAAATCTAGAAAGACAAGATTTAACTCAAGAAGGAGCTAATAGAATTATAGAAAAAATAGAAAAAGAAAATTTAAAGGATAAAGTAATTGTTGTATATGATAAAGAAATTCATGAAAGTATTGCTGGAATAATAGCTGGAAGGATTAGGGAGAAATTTAATAAGCCTGCTATTGTTATTACAAGAGGAAAAGAAATGCCTAAGGGATCAGCGAGATCGATTGAAAATTATAATATTACTGAAGAGTTAACTAAATGTAGTGGGCTTTTAGAAAAATTTGGGGGACACCCTATGGCGGCAGGGCTTTCTATTAAAGAGGAAAATATAGAAGCATTAAGAAGGAAAATTAATTCTATATGCAAATTAACAGATGAAGATATTATACCTATAGTTAGAATAGATTCAGAGCTAAAAGTCAATTATTTAAATGAAGAACTTATAAATACAATAAGTAAGTTAAAACCTTATGGCAAGGGAAATCCAAGTCCTTTATTTGCGGTAAGAAATTTATTTGCTGAAAGAATTTGGCTTATTGGAAAAGAAAGAAATTATTTGAAATTAAGATTTAGATTTGAATTTAATGGCAGAAGTGTATACATAGATGGAGTAAGTTTTGATAAGCTAGATGATTTAAAAGAAGAGATAATAACTAAATATGGAGAGAAGGAATTTATTGAGGCTGTTGAAAGCAGTTATTTAAATAAAAATTTAGATATAGTATATTATCCAGCTATTAATGAGTTTAATGGAGTTAAAAACATTCAGCTAATGATAAAACATTTAAGACTTAGTTAAAATCTTAGCAAAAATAGGGTATAATAGGAGTTGGGAATAACTAGTTAGGAGTGTGGAGTTAGTAATAACTAGTTAGTAGTTAGGAGTGTGGAGTTAGGAGTGTGGAGCATTGGTAGTGTGGAGTGCTGAGTGTGGAGTGTGGAGTTGGTTTTTAGGTTTTAGTTTGCTGCACAACTCAGAGTTCATAGCTCTAGACTCAGTGAAGAAGCAATGGTAAGAAGTAAAAGGTAATAAGTAAGTGAGAATAAATAATTAACAATCAGCATAGATGGTGTAAAATGTACAATGAAGGAAAATTTTTAGCCTTGCTGAAAACTGAAAATTGAAAACTGAAAACTGAAAACTGAAAACTGAATTCGGGTGGTGTTTTAATGAGTAAATATAAAATAATAATGACTGGTGGGGGAACTGCAGGTCATGTTACTCCTAATTTGGCTTTAGTACCAGCCTTAAGGGAAAAGGGCTTTGAAATAAAATATATAGGAAGCAAAAATGGTATAGAAAAAGAAATAATAAAAGATGCAAAAATACCTTATTATGAAATTTCTTCAGGAAAATTTAGAAGATATTTTGATATTAAAAATTTTACAGACCCCTTTAAAGTTATAAAAGGGATAAGTGAAGCTAATAAAATTTTAAAGAAGGAAAAACCGAATATAGTTTTTTCAAAAGGGGGATTTGTTGCTGTACCAGTAGTAATAGCAGCATATTTGAGGAAGATACCAGTAGTTTCTCATGAATCAGATTTAACTCCTGGATTAGCAAATAAATTAGCAGCTCCATTTTCATCTAAATTATGTGTTACCTTTAGGGAAAGTTTAAAATACATTAAGGATGGGAAAGGAGTTTTAACTGGAACTCCAATTAGAAAAGAAATTTTAAATGGAAATGCAATGGAAGGCAAAAAGATATGTGCTTTTAAAGACAATAAAGAGATTCTCTTTATTATAGGTGGAAGTCTTGGAGCTAAAAGCATAAATGAAGAAATTCGAAAGAATATTGATAAATTATTAGAGGATTTTAATATTATTCATATTTGTGGAAAGGGAAATTTAGCTGAGGAACTTAAAAATAGAAAAGGTTATGTTCAATTTGAATATGTAAAGGAAGAATTGCCTCATTTATTAAAGGCAGCAGATTATGTTATTTCTAGAGCAGGTGCAAATGTTATTTTTGAATTGTTAGCTTTAAGAAAACCAACTTTATTAATACCTCTGTCTAAAAAAATAAGCAGGGGAGATCAGATACTCAATGCTAACTCTTTTGAAAAAGAAGGATACTCTATAGTTTTAGATGAAGATGAAATGTTAGAAAAGGAAGGGCTTATTTTAGAAAAAATAAAAGAATTAAAAGAAAAAAAGAGTTATTTGCTTGAAAATATGAAAAATAGTCAGGTATCAAATGGAGTAAATGCTATAATCGAAGTTATTCTCAACAATTTAAAGGAATAAAAATTATTAAAAAACAAATATTACTATTAAATAAACAATAAAAATAATAGCATGAAAAGGTTATTTTTTTAACAAGCTATTCTAGTAAAACCTTGCAAAATAAAAATAGTGTTATATAATAAAATAGTAAGTAAAATTGGGGGGGTATTATAAATTAATTTCCCTAAATTTATTTCTAAATATAATAATTAAATACAGTTTAATAGATTTTCTGTATTAGCCGTATTTATAAATTTTTATATAAAGGAAGAGAGGTCAAAAAGATGAGAAAAATGAAAACTATGGATGGTAATACAGCCGCTGCTCATATATCTTATGCTTTCACAGAAGTAGCTGCTATATTCCCAATCACACCATCTTCACCAATGGCTGAACACGTTGATGAATGGGCTGCTCAAGGAAGAAAGAACATATTTGGACAACCTGTAAAGGTTATGGAAATGCAATCAGAAGCTGGTGCAGCTGGTGCAGTTCATGGATCTTTACAAGCTGGTGCTTTAACTACAACATATACTGCATCACAAGGTTTATTATTAATGATTCCTAATATGTATAAGATTGCAGGAGAAATGTTACCAGCAGTATTCCATGTATCAGCTAGAGCTTTAGCTACATCTTCATTAAGTATATTTGGTGACCACCAAGACGTTATGGCTGCAAGACAAACTGGTTTTGCAATGTTAGCTGAAGGCTCAGTTCAAGAAGTAATGGACTTAGCTGCTGTTGCACACTTATCAGCAATTAAAAGTAGAATTCCATTCTTAAACTTCTTTGATGGATTTAGAACATCCCACGAAATACAAAAGATAGAAGTTTTAGAATATGATGAATTAGCTAAGTTAGTTGATCAAGAAGCTTTAGAAGAATTTAGAGCAAGAGCTTTAAGTCCAAATCATCCAGTAACAAGAGGAACTGCTCAAAACCCAGATATCTATTTCCAAACTAGAGAAGCTGTAAATAGATTCTATGAACAAGTTCCAGATATCGTTGAAAGCTACATGGCTGAAATAACTAAATTGACAGGTAGAGAATATCACTGCTTCGATTATTACGGAGCTCCTGATGCTGATAGAATTATTATTTCTATGGGTTCATCAATCGACGTTGTTGAAGAAACTGTTGACTTCTTAAACGCAAGAGGAGAAAAAGTAGGTTTAGTTAAAGTTAGATTATTTAGACCATTCTCTGTAGAAAAATTATTAAAAGTAATACCAAGCACAGTAAAGAAAATTGCTGTATTAGATAGAACAAAGGAACCAGGATCAATTGGAGAACCTTTATATCTAGATGTTAAGAGTGCTTTCTATGGAAAAGAAAATGCTCCTATCATAGTTGGAGGTAGATATGGATTAGGTTCAAAGGATCCAAATCCATCACACATAGCTGCAGTATTTGCAAACCTAGCTTTAGATAATCCAAAGAACGGATTTACTATAGGTATAGTTGATGATGTAACAAATACTTCATTAGAAATTGTTGAAGATATAGATGCTACACCAGCTGGAACTAAAGCATGTAAGTTCTGGGGATTAGGATCAGATGGTACTGTTGGTGCTAACAAGAGTGCTATTAAGATCATTGGAGATAAAACTAACATGTATGCTCAAGGATACTTCTCATATGACTCTAAGAAGTCAGGTGGTATAACAGTATCTCACTTAAGATTTGGTAATTCTCCAATTAAGTCTCCATATTTAATAGATAAGGCTGATTTCGTAGCATGTCACAATCAAGCATATGTATATAAATATGATGTATTAGAAGGATTAAAGAAGGGTGGTAAGTTCTTACTTAACACTGTTTGGACAACAGAAGAACTTGATGAAAAATTACCAGCTTCAATGAAGAGATACATTGCTAACAATAATATTGAATTCTATACATTAAATGCTGTTAAGATAGCTCAAGAAGTTGGTCTTGGCGGAAGAATTAACATGATAATGCAATCAGCATTCTTCAAGATTGCAAATATTATTCCAGTTGAAGATGCAGTTAAATACTTAAAAGAAGCAGTTGTTACTTCATATGGTAAAAAAGGACAAAATGTTGTTGATATGAACCATGCTGCTATAGATAAGGGAATTGAAGCTATAGTTAAGATAGACGTTCCGGCTGATTGGAAAGATGCTGTTGATGAAGTTAAGGAAGATAAGAGAAAGAAACCAGACTTCATTAAGAATATAGTTGAGCCTATAAATGCTCAAAAAGGATTTGATTTAACAGTTTCTCAATTAGCAGATTTAGCTGATGGTACATTCATGCCGGGTACTGCTGCTTATGAAAAGAGAGGAATTGCTATTAACGTTCCTGAATGGCAAGAAGATAAATGTATTCAATGTAATCAATGTGCATTTGTTTGTCCACATGCTACAATTAGACCATTCTTATTAACTGAAGAAGAAAAGAATAATGCTCCAGAAGGAATGAAGTCAGTTCCAGCTAAGGCATTAAAGACTGAAGAACCAATGTTCTATACAATTGGGGTTTCACCTTTAGATTGTACAGGCTGTGGAAACTGTGCTCAAGTATGTCCAGCTCCTGGTAAGGCATTAATTATGAAGCCACAAGAATCACAACATGATCAAATTGAACCATGGGATTATGCAGTAAATGACATTAAACCTAAGAAAAACCCTATGAATAAGAACACAGTTAAGGGTAGCCAATTCGAACAACCATTACTTGAATTCTCAGGTGCTTGCGCAGGTTGTGGAGAAACTCCATACGTTAAGCTTGTAACTCAATTATTCGGTGATAGAATGATGATAGCTAACGCTACAGGATGTTCATCAATCTGGGGTGGTTCAGTTCCTGCAACTCCATACACTGTAAATAAAGATGGACATGGACCAGCATGGGCTAACTCATTATTCGAAGATAACGCTGAATTTGGTTTAGGTATGTTCTTAGGAGTTAAGGCTATAAGAGAAAGAATTGCTGAAAATATGAGAAAAGGTCTAGAAGTTGAAAGTTCTGAAGAAGTTAAAGCAGTACTTCAAGACTGGTTAGATCATATGAACAGTGGTGAAGGAACAAGAGATAGAGCTAATAGAGTAATTGCAGCTCTACAAAATGTTGATGCTGATTATGCTAGAGAAATCTTAAAAGAAAAAGATTATCTAGTTAAGAGATCACAATGGATCTTCGGAGGAGACGGTTGGGCTTATGACATCGGATACGGTGGATTAGATCACGTTCTTGCTTCTGGAGAAGATGTTAATGTTCTTGTATTAGATACAGAAATTTACTCAAATACAGGTGGACAATCTTCTAAATCTACACCAACTGCTGCAATAGCTAAATTTGCTGCATCAGGTAAGAAGACTAAGAAGAAAGACCTAGGAATGATGGCTATGACTTATGGATATGTATATGTAGCACAAATTTCTATGGGTGCAGATAAGAACCAAGCTCTTAAGGCTATAGCTGAAGCTGAAGCTTATCCAGGTCCATCATTAATCATTGCATATGCTCCATGTATCAGCCACGGAATTAAAGCTGGTATGTCAAATAGCCAAGATGAAGCTAAGAAAGCTGTTGAATGTGGATATTGGGGTCTATATAGATACAATCCAAGCTTAAAGGGAACTAAGAATCCATTTAGCTTAGATTCTAAGGAACCAAAGGGTAGCTTCAGAGAATTCTTAATGGGAGAAGTTAGATATGCTTCATTAGCAAAAGCATTCCCAGAACAAGCTGAAGAATTATTTGCTAAGACAGAAAAAGATGCTATTGAAAGATTAGCAACTTATAAGAGATTAGCAGAACAAGAATAATTTTAAATAAGGAGCTTTTTGCTCCTTATTTTTTTATGCTTTATAAAAAATAATTAAATTTTTTGCTTTTAATTTTTATAAATAAAGGGTAGAATTAAATAGAAGAATGCCTTTAAAGGAGGATTATATTATGGATAAAGAAAAAAATGAATTACATCATCATGAACATGGAGAAGATTGTGGATGCGGACACGATCATGAACATGAACATTTTGTTGTAGATCTAGAAGATGATAATGGAAATGTAATTTCATGTCCTATTATTGATGCTTTTGAATTTGAAGATAAGGAATACATACTAGCTCAAGATCCAAATGAAGATTCAGTTTACTTATTTAGAGCAGCTGAAAATGGTGAATTAGAAGTTCCTGAAGAAGATGAATTTGATAGAGTATCAAAATATTATAGTGAAGAACTAGGTGATTAATAACAAAAAAGTGCCCATAGGGCACTTTTTTTAATTGTCATTTTATTTTAATAGTGATATTATTTTTATAATGTAGAAAGAAATAATAAAAAGTTAGAAAAAGGTGCTAAAGAATGAAATGTGCAGATTTACATATACATTCAAATTATTCTGATGGAACTTTGTCTCCTGAAGAAATAGTTGAAATAGCTAGGCAAAATGGACTAAAAGCTATTTCTATAACAGATCATGATTGTATATCTTCACAATATATTGTAGAAAAGAAATATAATGATATAGAAATAATACCAGGGATTGAATTAAGTTCAGAAATTGATAATTTAGAAATACATATATTAGGATACTTTATAGATTATAAGAATGCTCATTTAATTAATATTGTCAATAAATTGGCGAAAGAAAGAATAAAAAGAGTAGAAAAGATCATTATGAAGCTCAATGAAAATGGAATAGACCTATCAATGGAAGATATTGAATTAAGCAATTCAATAGGTAGAAGTCATATAGCAAATGCTATGGTTAAAAAGGGATATTATGATAATTATAAAACTGCCTTTATGAGCTTTTTGGTTAAAGATAAACCAGCCTATGTTAAGGGATATAAATTGAATTATAGAGAAGCTATTAAAGTTATCAGAGATGCGGGAGGTATTCCGGTTTTGGCTCATCCTGGTCAGGTTTATAGGGGCTTGGCCATTGAAAATTTAATCAAAGAGTTGAAATTTTTTGGACTAATGGGTTTAGAGGTATATCATCCTTCTCATATGAGAGAAGATAGCAATGGATTTTATAATCTTGCAAAAAAATATAAACTAATTATTACAGGGGGAAGTGACTATCATGGTAAAGGGTGTTATAGTGAGAATCTGATTGGAAGTTATGGAATAAAAGAAGAGTTATTAAATAAATTAATTAAATTTAAGAGCAAGTGAGGTACAAAATGGAACTATCTAAGAAAGTTTTACAAATTAATCCGTCAATTACATTAGAAATTACAGCTAAGGCTGCAGAGTTGAAAGCCCAGGGAATAGATGTATTGAGTTTTGGTGCTGGGGAACCAGATTTTAATACTCCAAATAATATAATTGAAGCAGCTTATAAAGCTATGAAGGAAGGAAAAACAAAATATACAAAAACAAGCGGAATTATAGAATTAAGAAAAGCTATATGTGATAAATTAAAAAAAGAAAATAATCTTAATTATTTTCCTGAACAAATTATAGTTTCTACAGGTGCAAAACAATGTTTATCAAATATTTTTATGGCTATATTAAATCCGGGGGATGAAGTAATAATTCCAACTCCATATTGGGTAAGTTATCCAGAATTAGTAAAAATGGCTGATGGAGTACCCGTATTTTGTAATACAGAAGAAAGTAATGACTTTAAATATACAATAGCTTCTTTGAAAAAAGTATTAACAAAAAAGACAAAAGCAATAATATTAAATAGTCCCAATAATCCTACCGGCAGTATATATAATGAAGAAGAGCTTAAAGCTATAGCAGAATTTGCAAAAGAAAATGATCTTATAATAATTTCAGATGAAATATATGAAAAACTTATATATGATAACAAAAAGCACATAAGCATAGCTTCCCTTTCAGAAGATGCTTATAATAGAACGATAGTAATAAATGGCTTTTCAAAATCCTATGCAATGACTGGATGGAGAATAGGATACTCAGCTTCTTCAAAAAAAATTGCCAGTCTTATGGGAAGTATACAAAGTCATATGACATCAAATGCAAGTTCAATAAGTCAATATGCTGCCCTTGAAGCCTTAGAAGGCAGTCAGGATAGCGTAAATAAAATGATAAAAGAATTTGAAAGCAGAAGAAATTATATGGCTGATAGATTAGCTGAGATAAAAAATGTTTCTTTTATTAAGCCAATGGGTGCATTTTATATTATGGTTAATGTAGGTTATTACTATAATAAAGAACTAAATGGATATAAAATAAAATCTTCTTTAGATTTTTCAAAAAAATTATTAGAGGAGGAAAAGCTAGCGGTTATCCCGGGAATTGCTTTTGGGTTGGATAATTACATTAGATTATCCTATGCGACTTCCATGGAAGTGATAAGCAAAGGGTTAGATAGGCTTGAAAATTTCCTAAATAAATTGAAATAATATTGATAGTTAATAAGTCTTAAGTAAAGGGTGATAGGTGAAAGTTTGGTTTTAAGCCTATTACCTTTTTGTTATAAATTTAATTAATTTATTAATTATTTAAGATAAAAGTTTTTTATTATATAATAAACATATAAAATATTATCCTTAATGTTATACCATTTTTGTTTTATTATGGATAATTTTATAGATAAATTATATAATAAATATAACAAATGAAATATTTAGAAGAACTTGCAGAAATAAAAAGCACTCATTTAAGTTATTCTAGATAGGGGATAATTATAAGGAGGAATTAAAGTGGATGCAATTTTAGAATACTATTTAGAAGATGGACATATAGAAAAAATTAGTAATTATACTACTGATTCAAAGGAAAAGGGAAGGATTATTTACGAAGTAATTAAGGTGATAGACGGGGTTCCTTTATTTTATGAAGATCATATTAAAAGATTTGAATCCTCCTTTAATTTAACTAACAAGGTTTTTTCTTATAAATATGATAAAATCAAGGAATACATAGATAGGCTTATAGAGGCTAATAAAATTAACTGTGGAAATATAAAGATAACTTTTGATATAAAGACGGATACAATGAAGATTTTTAGCATAAAACATTCTTATCCTTCAAAAGAAATGTATGAAAAGGGGGTTAAGACTATATTTTATCATGGAGAAAGAACAAACCCAAACGCAAAAGTAGTTGATAATGATTTTAGGGCTAAAGTTACTGAAGAAATAAATAAAAATAATGCTTATGAAGCTATTCTAGTTAATAAGGCTGGGTATATTACAGAAGGCAGCAAATCAAATATATTTATGATTGAAAAGGATAAACTTTATACTTCTCCTTTAGAAGATGTGCTTCCTGGAGTAACAAGAGGAAGGATAATTGCCTTAAGTAAAAAAATAGGGCTAGATTTTGAAGAAAAGTCAATTAAATTTGATAAAATAGAAAATATTGATGCCATGTTTATTTCAGGAACATCTCCTAACATTCTTCCTATTTCATCAGTTGATAATAAAGTTTTAGATGTAGATAATAAAGTTTTGAGATATTTGATGAAAAAGTTTGATGAAGAAATAAAAAAATATATTGAAAATTATAGATAATATAAAATTTTACTATAAATTTAAATAATATTTAAAAATTTATTTAATTATGATATTATTATATTAATGGTAGGTTTATCGGAGGCGATAATTATGGAAGAGAGAGTTCCTGAGAAAAGTAGTGAAGTTAAGAAAAATATTAATATTAAATTTAATTCTGATAAAACAGAAGCTTATATAACCATTACTTATCAGGATGAGGGTGAGGATTTAAGTAATAAAAATCTTCCAGAATTAATATCAGAAGATGAAATAATTCAATATTTAAATAGTTATGGAATTAAATATGGTATTTTACAATCCTCAATTGAATATATAAAAAGCAATAAAGAAGTTAAGGAGTTATTGATTGCAAAGGGAGAAAAAGCAAGGCCTCCTATAGAAGATAAACTTAATATATTATTTGGTACTAATAAAAAAATAGAGATAGACGAAAATATATACAAAATAGATTATAAAAATATCAATAATATAATAAGTGTTAAAGAAAATGAAGTTCTTGCCGAAATTATTATTGGAGAAGATGGCGTAAATGGAGTTAATGTATTTTCAGAGGTTATACCTAGCAGGCCCAAAAAGATAGTTGAATATAAAGCAGGCCAAGCTTGTAAGCTTGTAGATAATAAATTTATTTCAACTATGGCCGGTAAGCCAAATTATAATAAAAGCTCTGTATGGGTTGAGCCTATGTATGTTCTTAATAATGATGTAAATTTAAAGAGTGGAAATATCAATTTTCCTGCTAATGTTAAAATAAATGGAAAAATAACTGATGGAATGAAGGTAAACTGCGGGAATTCCCTTTTTGTTAGTAATGGAGCTTTTAATGCAGTTATTAAGGCAAATAATAGCTCTAAAATAGAAGGCAATATTATAGGCTCAACTATAGAAATAGGAGGAATTGATTTAATTAGGCAAGAGAGAATTGATTTATTAAATGAGTTAAAAGATAAAATTGAATCTATATTAGCTAATTTTGAATATTTAAAGAATAATAATTTAATAAAAGCAGATGTGTCAGAAAAAATGATGATTAGATTGTTAATAGAAACAAAATATAAGGACATATCTAAGCTTTCTGTGAAAATAATTTCTAATTTTTCTAGAGATTATAACAAATCAGATATTGTTAAAATAGTAAGAAATAAATTATTAGGGACAAGCATAGCTAATATTAATAGTATTAAAGAATTAGAAGAACTTTTAGAAAAAGTTAATGATGAATTAAATGAATTAAATGAGGAAGCTAAGATAAGCATAGATTTAATTATGGATTATGGACAAGAGTCAGATATAAAGGCAGCCGGAAATATTATTATTAATGGAAAGGGATTATTTACAAGTGAACTTTATGCAAAGGAAAGTATTAAGTTTACTAGTAAAGAAGCTGTCTGCAGAGGTGGCCATTTAAAAGCTGGAAAAGCTATTTATGCTTCAATTGTAGGAAATGAATCAGGAGTGGTTACAAAATTAGAAGTTGATAAAAAAGGTGAGATAAAAGTTAATATTGCTTATCCTAACACTATTTTTATTGTAGCTAATAGAAAATATATTTTGGATAAGCCATCTAAGGATATTCATGCATATTTAGATAAGGATGGCACTATAGTTATTGATAAATTGCTTCTATAGGAGGAAAGAAATGAAAGAGATAAAAATATTAGTTTTTAAATTAGATGATGAATTTTTTGCTACAGATATTATGGAAGTTGAGAGAATTCTAGGGTATGATAAGCCTACAGCTCTTCCGGATGTTCCTGAATTTTTTGAAGGGGTAATTAATTATGAAGCAGGAGTATTACCAATAATAAATCTTGCAAAAAAATTTAAGTTCAAAGAAAATATTTCAGATGATAAAAAGATAATTGTTGTTAAAAAAGAAAGAAATAAGTTTGGAATATTAGTAGACAGTGTTAGTGAAGTTTTAAGTATATCTGAAGATGATATAAATGCATCTAAAGAAATTTCAAGCTTAATATCTGTTAGATATATAACGGGCATAGTTAAAAAAGATAATAACATAATTATGCTGTTAAATTTAGATAAAATTTTAACTTTAGAAGAGGAAGAAATAATATTTCAGGGGTGAAAAAGTTGCAGGAAAAAAGAGAGGTTAGAGTTGGAATAGCTGATGCTGCTGTTGTATCTTCCCCGGATACATTAATTACTATGGGTCTTGGATCTTGTGTAGGAGTTGCTTTATATGATAGAGAAAAAAAACTTGCAGGATTAGTACATATAATGCTGCCAGATAGCAAACAATTTAAAGATATTGTCAATCCTTATAAATATGCAGATTTAGGTATAGAAAAATTGTTCTTAAAAATGCTAAGCTTGGGTGGTAATAGAGAGTGTATTACAGCCAAAATAGCTGGCGGAGCATCTATGTTTAATTTCACTGATAAAAGAATTGTTAGTGATATTGGACAAAGAAATATTATTGCCACAAAAGAGGCTATAAAAAGGCTTTCTATACCAATAATTGCAGAGGATGTTGGTGGTAATAAGGGAAGAACTATGATATTCGATAGTGAAAATGGGTCGGTTATCATAAGAAGTGTAGGAAATGATTTGAAGAAACTATAAGGGGGATGCACTATTGGATAATAAAAATAAAAAAGTAATACGCGATATAATTTTAATAGGAGCATCAACTGGTGGCCCTAATGCAATAGAAAAAGTAATTACAGGGTTTACTCAGGATATTAATGCAGCAGTATTAGTTGTTCAACATATGCCTAGTGGTTTTACTAAAGCTTTTGCGGAAAGATTAAATAAAAAATGCAGGTTAGAAGTTCTTGAGGCAAGAGATGGATATAAGATAGAAAAAAATAAAGTTTATATAGCACCTGGTGGTTATCATATGGTGGTGAAAGAACCTGGCGTTATAAGGTTAAATCAGGAACCGCCTGTATGGGGAGTAAGGCCAGCGGTGGACAAACTATTTATTTCTGCTTCTTCAGTATATACCAATAGAATAATATCTGTAGTATTAACAGGTATGGGTAAAGATGGAGCAAAAGGTACTGTTGAAGTGAAGAAAAATAATGGAATAACTATTGTTCAGGATGAAGAAACATGTGTGATTTATGGAATGCCTAAGGTAGCCCTTGAAACTGGATATGTAGATTATGTAGTTCCAGTTGATAAAATTGCCTCAAAAATACAGAGTTTAATTAACAATTAATAGGAGGAAATATGGATTTTAATGATTTTCACAATTGGGTGTATGGGGAGTTTAAAATAAATTTACATGCCTATAAGCCTGAACAATTAAACAGAAGAATAAGAAGTTTAATGTCTAGAATAGGTGTTAAAAGCTTAGAAGAATATAAAAAACTGCTCCTTAATAATGAAAATGAAAGACAACGATTTTTTGATTTTATAACTATAAATGTAACTGAATTTTTTAGAAATCCGGAATTATTTAAGGAATTAGAAAGCACTTTGAAAATATACATACAGTCAAATAAAAATCTGAAGGTGTGGAGCGCTGCTTGTTCTATAGGTTGTGAGCCTTATAGTATAGCAATGATTCTTAATGAAATAAACCCCTTAGGTAGAAATGATATTATTGCTACTGATATTGATACAACAATATTAAAAAAAGCCATGCTTGGCGAATATCAATTAACTGAAATGAAAAATGTTAGTAACTTCTATTTGAAGAAATATTTTAAAGAGGTTAACAATAAATTTATTATAGATAATAAGATAAAATCCATGGTAAAATTTAAACGACATGATTTAATTTTAGATGATTATGAAAAAGGATTTGATTTGATAGTATGTAGAAATGTTATTATATACTTTAAAAATGAAACAAAAAAAGAAATTTTTAAAAAATTTGTGGATTCTTTAAAAAAAGGTGGACTACTTTTTGTTGGTGCAACTGAAAGTATTTACAATTATAAAGACTTTGGATTAGAGAAAGTATCAACATTTATATATAGAAAAGCATAAGGGGTGAAAATGTATGGACGTATCTCAATATATGGGGATGTTTCTTGAAGAATCAATGGAAAATTTACAAACTTTAAATGAAGCTATATTAGATTTGGAGCAAAATCCTAAAAATAAAGAAAAATTAAATGAAATCTTTAGAGTTGCGCATACTATTAAGGGAATGGCTGCAACCATGGGATTTAGTGATATAGCTGAACTAACACATAAGATGGAAGACGTTTTGTCAGAATTTAGGGAAGGAAAGCTAGAAGTAACAAGCAATGTAGTAACAATATTATTTGAATGCTTAGATACACTAGAAAGAATGGTAAGCAATATCGAACAAGGCTCTGATGAAACAATAGATATTACAGAAGTAATGAGAAATTTAGAAAGTGTAGCTAATGAGGAAAATATTATTGTGGAAACTGAAGGGGATGCTAAAGCAGAACCTGCAGAAAATAATGAAGAAACAACTAATACCCTGTTAAATGAATATGATATATCAGTATTAAAACAAGGTAAAGAAAATGGTTTTAATGGTATAGACATTAAAATAACACTAAGAGAAGATACTTTGTTAAAATCTGCAAGAGCTTTTCTAATCGTACAGGAACTAGAAACTCAAGGAGAGATTATCAAATCATATCCATCAACTGAGGATATAGAAAATGAACAATTTGATACAGAATTATATTTCGTTCTTGTAACAGTTAAGACAAAAGAAGAAATTGAAGAAATAGTTAAAAATATTTCTGAAGTTGAGAAGGTAGTAACAAAGTATGTAGAATTAAAAGAGGATATAAATAAGCTTCCGGAAATTCCAAAGGCTAAGGAAATAGAGAAGAAAACAATAGTAAATAATAAAAATACTAATTCAGTAAAGAATATAGCTAAGAAAGAAAAAAGCAGTAAAAGGGTACATCAATCTGTTAGAGTAGATCTAGATAGAATAGATAAATTAATGAATATGGTATCTGAGCTTGTAATATATAGAACAAGATTAGAGCAGATTGTAATTGATAATAAATCCCAAGAATTAGTTGAAACTATTGAGCAAGTAGAAAGAACAACTTCTGATCTGCAAGATTTGGTAATGAAAATAAGAATGTTACCTTTAGAGGTTGTATTTAACAGATTCCCAAGATTAATTCGAGATATATCAGTTGATCTTAATAAGGAAATAAATTTTATCATTGAAGGTTCAGAAACTGAATTAGATAGAACTGTAATTGATGAAATTGGAGAACCATTAATCCACCTTTTAAGAAATGCTGCTGATCATGGTATAGAAAGCAGAGAAGAAAGAATAGCTGCAGGTAAAGATCCAGTAGGAACCATTAAATTAGTTGCTTATCAAGAAGGAACTAAGGCTTTAATAAAAGTTGAAGATGATGGTGCTGGAATTAATCTTGCAAAGGTTAAGGCTAAGGCAGAAAAAATGGGTATAAATACTGAAGGATTAAGTGATAATGATATTAGAAATTTAATCTTTACTCAAGGCTTTAGCACAAATACAGTGGTTACTGATATTTCAGGCCGTGGGGTAGGAATGGATGTTGTTAAAACAAAGATTTCTGCTTTAGGTGGTACTGTAGATGTAGTTAGTGAAGAAGGCAAAGGATCAAGCTTTATTATAAAATTACCTTTAACACTTCAAATTATACAAGCTCTATTAGTTAAAGTTGGAAGCGAAACTTTTGCTATTTCTTTAGGATACATAGATAAAGTAATAGATTATAAAGAAGATAGAATTAAGAAGACTAATGGAGAAGAAGTAATAGTTTATAGAGATACTATTATACCTTTAATCAGATTAAATGAAAGATTAGGAATTGAAAAAGCTGATAACAAAAAGAAATTTGTTATAATAGTAAAGGTAGGAGACAAAGTAGTTGGATTATTAGTAGATTCCCTATTAGGACAACAAGAAATTGTAATTAAACCTTTAGGTGATACCTTAAAATCACTAAAAGAATATATAGGTGCTACAATACTAGGAAATGGACTAGTTACATTGATACTTGACGTTGCAGCATTAATCTAGAAGGGAGGATTTTATGGAATATAAAAATTTAACTTCATTCCAATTGGATGCTTTAAAGGAAGTTACCAATATAGGAGCTGGCAATTCTGCAACATCATTATCAATGCTTTTAGGCACCAAAATAGATATGTCGGTTCCAAGCGTAAATTTGATAGAATTTGAAGAACTGCTAAATAGCAATAAAGAAAATGAAGTAGTAGCAGTTTTAGTTAAAGTTTTTGATGATATTCCAGGAAGTATACTTTATGTGTTTGAAAAAGATATAGCATTAAAAATGATATCTAAAATGATATCAAAAGACGAAGCAGCTCTCACAGAAATGGGGATTTCTGTAATATCAGAAATAGGTAATATAATTGCCTCATCTTTTATGAATTCAATTGCAGCTTTTACTAATTTAAAGGCAACAGTTTCTGTACCGGCTGTAGCAAATGATATGCTTAGTGCTATATTAGTTACTACTTTTGTTGAAACAGGTCAATATCAAGAATATGTTTTAGATATAGAAACATTATTTATTGGTAGTGGAGAGGACAAATTAGAAGGACATTTCTATTTCGTGCCTGCTCCAGGATCATTAGAAAAAATTTTAGAAGCATTAGGAATAAAATAATTTGGAGGGATAATAAATGACAAGAGTTTTAATAGTTGATGATGCATCTTTTATGAGAATGATGATAAAGGACATTTTACAAAAGAATGGATTTGATGTTATTGCAGAAGCATCTAATGGTTTAGAAGCTGTAGAATTATATAAAAAAGAGAGACCAGATGTTGTTACAATGGATATAACAATGCCAGATATGGATGGAATAGAAGCTGTTAAACAAATAAGAGCTTTTGATCCAAATGCAAAAATAATTATGTGCTCAGCAATGGGACAACAATCAATGGTTATGGATGCAATAAAATCAGGAGCAAAAGACTTTATAGTTAAGCCATTCCAAGCAGATAGAGTATTAGAAGCTATAAGAAAAGTTGTTGGTTAAACAATTTAGGAGGAGTATGGAATGCAATATGTGGTATTTAAACTAGGGGAGGAGCATTTTGCAGTTGAGACATCAAAGATATTAAGTATAAATGATATGATGAAGATAACACCAGTACCTAAGGCTCCTGTTCATATTAAAGGATTAATAAATTTAAGAGGAAGCATTAAGTCCCTTGTTGATATTAATTTATTATTAAATATAGTGCCTAGTGAAAAACAAAATAACATAATAATATTAAAAGTTAATGAAGAAGAAATTGGCATCATAGTAGATGATGTAGAAGAAGTAGTAGATATAGATGATAATAAACTTCAAAAATTAGAAACTCAAAATATAGAAGATTATATAAAAGGAGTAATTGAATTAGAAAATAGATTATTAACAATAATAGATATAGAAAAGTTGTTAAACCAATAGGAAAGGGGAAGAGAGATGGCAGAGGTTTTATCACAAAGTGAAATAGATGCTTTATTATCTGCCTTATCTGCAGGTGATTTTGAACCGGATCAGCTTAAAGAAAAGGAAGAAAAACATAGAGTAAAAAAATATGACTTTAGAAGTCCCCAGAAATTTTCTAAAGAACATATTAGAACTCTAGAAATGGTTCATGATTCCTTTGCCAGAATTGCAAGCAATTATTTATCTGGGCAATTAAGGAAACATGTAAAAATAGAAATTCAAACTGTAGAGCAGATAACTTACGAGGAATTTATTCATTCAATCCCTAATCCTACTGTATTAACAATATTTAGTATGCCGCCACTACAAGGGAATATATTGCTTGAAATGAATCCAGAATTTTCATATCAAATATTAGATATACTTTTAGGTGGAGAAGGAAATAGAAAGGTTAAATTAAAAGATTTTTCAGAAATAGATAAAAATATTTTATCTAGTATTACATCTGAAATGATAAATTCTATGAAACTAGCTTGGGAGGATATAATAGAGGTTAGACCACAATTTGAGGCTCTTGAAACTAATCCATCTGCCAGTCAGACCTTGGCTCCTAATGAAGCTGTTGCTTTACTTAGTTTTTCTGTTGAACTAGGAAAGAGTACAACTTATATGAATTTATGTATTCCTTATTTAAGCGTCGAAAAAATAGTGGATAAATTAATTGTTCAATATTGGTTTAAAAATGACAACTCAGAAGTTGATACAGATGCAAGAGAAAAGATTATGGCTGGAATTGAGCCTGCCAAGGTTGACCTTCATGTTGAACTTGGAGAAACAGAAATTACTTTAGATGATTTTCTAAGGCTTGTTAAGGGAGATGTTTTAGTATTAAACACTCGTTATGATAGTCCTGTTAGAGTTTTTGTAGAAGATGAAGAATGCTTTATTGCAAAACCAGGTATTATTGGAAAAAACTTAGGAGTAGAAATATTAGATATTAGAGATAAGGATGTGATTGAGATTGAGTAACGGTTTTTTAACCCAGGAAGAAATAGATTCATTGCTAAACGGTAATGTGGGAGGTAATGTGGATAATAAAGAAGCTGAAATATTATCAGATATAGAAAAAGATTTACTTGGCGAAATCGGAAATATATCAATGGGATCAGCATCAACAGCTCTTTATCAACTTACCAATAAGCAAGTAAATATTACAACACCAAGAGTTAATGTAACAACCTTAAGGGAAATTAAGGAAAGCTTTAAATGTCCAAATATTATTTTAGATGTTGAATATACTTCGGGTATTATGGGTAGAAATATTTTAATAATGCAAACAAAAGATGCAGCAGTAATTGCAAATTTAATGATGGGTGGAGATGGTATAGTAAATACTACTGAACTATCAGAAATAGAAATTAGTGCTGTACAAGAAGCAATGAACCAAATGATAGGGTCAGCAGCAACCTCAATGGCAACCATGTTTTCTAGGGAAGTTAATATTTCTCCTCCGAAGTCAAAGATCTGGAAATCAATAACTGAAAGCATAACAGAGGAAATTCCAGAAGATGTTCCTATTATAGAGGTAAAATTTGACTTAACAATTGATGGCTTATTAAATTCAAGTATGATGCAGATTTTACCTATAGAAACAGGAAAGAAAATAGTGGCAATAATGACTGGAGAGGAACAAGAAGAAGCTGCCATAACTTCAGAAACTAAAACTGAGCCAGAAAAAGTTGAAGTTAATAATAAAGCAGCTGAAATTTATGAAAAGCCTATTGATATTGATGAAGAGATTAGAGAAGAAAGATATTCAAGAAAAGATGAGAAACCAGTGGAAGTACATAAAGCAAGTTTTGGTGAACTTAAGCAAGGTCCTGTTGGTGAATCTCATAGAAATCTTGATCTAATCTTAGATGTACCTTTAAATATTTCTGTAGTACTTGGAAGAACTAAAAAAAGTATAAAAGAAATATTAGATTTAAGCACAGGTTCATTAATTGAATTAGATAAATTAGCAGAAGAGCCAGTTGAAATTCTGGTTAATGGCAAAAAGATAGCTTTTGGTGAAGTAGTGGTTGTAGATGAAAATTTTGGGGTAAGGATAACAAGCATTGTAAGCAGTGCTGAAAGAATAAAGTCTTTAAAAGATTAAGTATTAAAACAGATTAAGTTTATTGCTTAATCTTTTTTTTATTTAATCTATAAACTTATATTGATAAAATACGAAAATAAGAATATAAAGAAGAAATTATTAGGAGGTAGCTATGAATATTAAAGGAATAGGATATGCCAGCGGAATAAATCAGTATAATAGGGTTTCTTCTAATAAAATAAATAAATTAGAAAAAAGAGATGTGTCTGATAGGATAGAATTATCTCAAGAAGCAAAGCTGCTAAAGAACTATGCTATAGATGAGAGTGCATTTAATAATAGTCAAAAGATCATAGAAATTAAAAATAGAATTCAAAACGGTACTTATGATATAAACAGCAGGATTTTGGCTCAAAGTCTATTAGATGCTATGAGGGGAAAAGAATAATATGGTAGAAGAATTAAAAAATGTCCTTATTGAAGAAGAAAAAGAATTAAGAGGCTTATTAGAGCTGCTTGATAAGCAATATAAATTAACTATTAAAAAGGAAGTTTATGCCTTAGAGGCAATTGTAGAAGATATAATGTTAAAAAATAAGGATCTAGCAGAAAGTGAAGTTAAAAGAAGAAGAATATTAGGAAATCAATCCATGAAGGATCTTGTTGCAAATTCCCAAGATAAGGAACTTGAGGATATATACAGAAGAATCCAAAGGCTTTTAAATGAAATTAAGCTTCAAAAGGATACTAACGAACTATTAATAAAACAGCAATTAAGTTTTACAAATAAGCTTCTTAGTTTAATAAATCCACAAAGAAATGTAACAACTTATAATTCCTATGGAAATATTAGAAGATAAGCAGGTGAGAAAAGGTGTCAGGATTATTTTCAACATTTAATATAGCTAAGAGAGGGATGTCAGTACAACAGAAAAGTATAGATGTAACTTCCCATAATATAGCGAATGCAAATACAGTAGGATATTCAAGACAAAGAGCTACTATTGTTACTACAACTCCTTATACTGTTCAAGGGGGAGTTGGTCAGATTGGTACAGGTGCTGAAATTAGTAAAATAGAAAGAATAAGAGATACATTTTTAGATTATCAGGTAAGAAATGAAACTACTATTTTAGGAAAGTATCAAATTAGGGATAACTTTTTATATGAAGTAGAAAATATTTTGAATGAACCGTCAGAAACAGGTTTATCAAGCTTAATAGGAAGTTTTTTTGATGCTTTTCAAGAACTTTCTAAGCAGCCAAATAGTTCAAATTCAAGAACTGTAGTTGCTCAAAAAACTTTAGCACTAACAAATGCATTAAATTCAACTTATGGACAATTAGAAGCCCTTCAAACAAATGCCCAAGACCAAATGAGACACACTGTTACAAATATTAATAGTCTTTTAGATCAATTAGATAGGCTAAACCAAGAAATAATAAGTGTAACAGTAGCAGGTAATACCCCTAATGACTTAATGGACAAAAGAGATTTGCTTATTGATGAGTTAAGCATTAATTTTGGTATTGTAGTTGAAAGGGAAGAATTTAATGGCATAAATATTAAGCCAACAGAATCAGGCAAGGTAAAAGCCAACATATTAGTTAATTCCAGTCCAAATGGAGATGCTGCTAGATTTTCTTATATATCTGGTATAGAAAAAGTTGAAGAAGGCTCTTATATTATTACTTATTATAAAAACGGAGATATGAGCCGTGAAAGTAATAAGCAAACTTTAAAGATAACAGGAATTACTGAAGAACAAGCTCAAGAAATTCTAAATAAAAGAATTATATGGGCAGATAAAAATGGGCAGGCTATTAAGGGAGACGGTCATCCTATAGCTGATAAGGCTGAAATAAGCTTTGACGAATTAATGATGTTTGAGCCAGCATCAGGTAGTGTTAATGGTCTTTATTCAGTTCAAAAAGATATACAAGATTATATGGATCAGCTAGATAAGTTAGCTAAAGCAATAGCATTAGCAGTAAATGCTGTTCATAGCGGCAAAGAAGATGCTTCAGAAGATACACTTCCTTTTTTTGTTAATAAGGATACTGCAAAATATGATTCTTCAGGAAAACTTATAAATACAGAAGATACTTTAAATGCGGAAGTAGAAATTTCTGCTAAAAATATTACTATCAACGAAGAAATATTAAAGGATGTAATGAAGATCAATGCAGGGAAAGATGAAAATTCAGGAGAAGGAGATGGAACAAGAGCTTTAGCTATAGCACAGCTTAGATACGGAAAGCTTAAAATTCAAGATATAAATGAATCAATAAATACTAGGGAAGATTTTGTGAAGAATATTTTAAAAGATGATGGACTTGGATTAAATAATGCTGAAGGCGGAATGACTTTTGATTCCTATTTTAAAGATACTGTAGATAGATTAGGAGTTCAAGCTCAAGAAGCTTCAAGGATGGTAGCTAATCAAGAGGACCTATTATACAGCATAGAAGAAACTAGAGCAGCAGTTTCCGGTGTTTCTTTAGATGAGGAAATGGCAAACTTAATCCAATTCCAACATGCATATAATGCTAATGCAAAGATAATTGCAACTATAGATGAACTATTAGAAGTTGTAATAAATGGATTAAGGAGATAGGAGGTAATTAAGTGAGAGTTACAAATTCTATGTTAGCTAAAAGCTTTTTAAGGGATTTACATAGAAATCAAAATAATTTAAAAAGGATAAATGGTCAGCTTTCATCTGGAAAGGAAATAAGCAGACCTTCTGATAATCCTTATAAAGTAGCGAGAAGTATGCAATTAAATAGCGATATTAAGGCGGCTATTCAATATAATGAAAATATTAAGGATACTACAAACTGGCTAGATACAACAGATACGGCTCTTCAACAATTAGAAAAAAGTTTTCAAAGAATTAGGGAGCTTATGGTTTCTGCAGGTAATGCTGCTTATGGATCTGATGAAAAAAAAGCTATTAAGGATGAAATAAATGAAAAGGTGAATGAAATAGCTCAAATTTTAAATACTAATTTTGACGGAAAATATATTTTTGGCGGAACAAAGGTTAATAGTAAGCCAATAGTGGTAGAGGCGGATGCAGCATCAGGTAATAATAAATTATATTATGCATCCTCAGATGGAAGTAAAATTAATGTTTCTGATAAAGAATATAATATGCTTGCTTCAGGTCTTATTGTAGAAATTTCTCAAGGAGTAACTATGAAATATAATGTTACTGCTACAGAAATTTTAGAATTTGGCGAAGGCGAAAGCAAAGTTAATGTAATGGAGTTATTAACAAGTATAACTGATAAGCTTGATTTAGAAGATTCTTCAGAAGTAACAGGAAGTCTATTAGGTCAAATGGATTCAGCAATATCAAATCTATTAAAGGTTATGGCTGAACTTGGCTCAAAACAAAATAGAATGGAAGCGGCAGCTACCCAAAATGAAGATCAAATTTTAAATTTAAAAGATGTATTGTCACAAACGGAAGATATAGATTTTGCAGAAAAAACTATAGAAGCATCAGTTGCTCAAACAGTATATATGGCTTCATTACAAGTTAGCGCAAGAATAATTCAGCCAACACTTTTAGATTTCCTTAGATAGGAGTAGATGAATATGGAAATAATATCACCAGTACATGGAAAAATGATATATGAAGAAAAGGAAATTATATATTTTGAAAAGGGAATACCAGGTTTTGATGAACTTAAAAAATATATTATTAAGGAAGTTGATGAAGAAAGTCCTTTTAAAATAATGCAATCAATAGAAAATGCAGAACTTGGCTTTATAATAATATCTCCTTTTGAAATTAAAAAAGATTATGAAATAAAATTAAGCAATGAAATAATTGAGGCCTTAAATATACAAAATCAAAAAGATGTTTTACTTTATTCAATTGTAAAATTAGATAGTAAAATAGAGAATATTACAGCAAACCTGAAAGCACCTCTGGTAATAAATATAAATTCAAAAAAAGGGCAACAATATATACTAGATAAAGAAGATTATAATATAAGAGAAAAAGTATTTAATAATTAGGATTTATTACTAATTTAAAAAGAAATGATTAGAAAATTAGATAGGTAACTATTAATTTCAATTAATAAAGCGGGGTGTTGGTTTGTTAGTTATAACTAGAAAGAAAGGTGAGTCTATTTTAATAGGTGACAATATAGAGATATCTATATCAAAAATAGAAGAAGGCAGTGTAAAATTAGCAATAAATGCACCTAGAGAAATGACCATCCTGAGAAAAGAATTATATGAAGAAGTAGAACATGAAAACAAAGAAGCAGTGAAAATGAAACTTAATATAGATGTGCTTAAAAAGCTAGGAAAAAAATAATATAAGATTTAGTTAGAGACCTTGAAGGAGTTTTAGCCTAATTATTCATTATGAATTGTAAATTATGAATTGTAATTAGGAGGTGTGCAAATGAGCGTGATGGTTACAAGTCAAGGAGGACAAGTCAACCTAAATCTAGCAAAAGTAGCTGAAGTAAATCAGTCTTCAGAAAACAAGGATGTAGTTAAAGATAGTAATACAAATAAAGAATTTAAAAAAGAGGATTTAGATAAAGCAATAAATAAGTTAAATGATTTATTAAAGGCAGATAATACTTTTGTGGAATATTCAATTCATGAAAAGCTAGGAGATATTATGGTGAAGGTAATTAATAGAGATACTAAAGAAGTTATTATGGAATATCCACCAGAAAAAATATTAGACCTAGTTGCTAAAATGTGTGAAATGGCTGGCATAATAATTGATAGTAAAGCTTAAAGCAGGTGAAAACTATGAATCTTTTTCTTAATAAAATCGATACTGATATTAGAAGAGAGCTATATGAAAAAACAAAGGATAATAAGGTTCATAGGAAGGCAAAAATCAAGATTTATAAAGATAGTGAAAAAAATAAGGGAAAAAGCTTTAATGAATATATAAATCAAGAGAAAGATAAGTTAAAAAAAGGGAAAAATAAAATTATAATTAAGGCTAGCAAAGAAAAAGAAGGCGAGATAATTTTAGAGGCAGAAAAAGATTTAAAATCTATAGAATACGGTACTTTTATAGATACTAAAAAGTAGGAGGAATAAAAAATGTATGGAAGTAATGCACTAAATGCATATAAAAATAACAGTGTCAATTATGCTCCAAAGGAACAATTGCTTTTAATGCTTGTAGATGGTGCAGTTAGATTTTCAAAAATGGCTAGACAAGCTCTAGAAGAAAAAAATATAATTGAAAGTCATAAAAACTTAGTTAAAGTTCAAGATATATTTACAGAACTAATGATTACCTTAGACACAAGTGCTGGAGAATGGGCAAAACAGCTCTATAGTGTTTATGACTTTATAAAAAATAGATTATTTGAAATAAATTTAAAGAAGGATCTAAAAATGATGGACGAGCTTATGCCTGTTATAGAAGATGTGAGAAATACATGGCATGAAGCTTATGAAAGATCAAAGAGAATGAGAAGATAATAATTAAAAGATAAGGAGGGAAGTTATGGCAATAAGAATAACAGGCCTTGCTACAGGATTAGATATAGATGCTGTTATAAAAGAAACAATGCAAGCCTATAGGGTTAAGATAGATACTCAGCAGCAAAAAAAAGATGTAATAGAGATAAAACAACAATTATATAGGGATTTAATAAAGGAAGCTCAGGAGTTATATAACAAACATTTTGATATTTTAAAAAGTGGAAGTCTTCTTAAATCATCTAGCTGGCAGTCAGTAAAATTTACCTCAAACAGTGACAGCTTAGTAGTAACTGGAAGTTCTACTGCTAAAGCTGGAACTTATAAAGTTCAAAGCGGCAAAATTGCAAAGGCTGCTTCTATTATAAAAACTGAGGAAGAACTTGGATCAAAAGTAATTATTAATGGACAGAAATTTGAGTTAATAGGCTCAACTGCTAAAGAAAAAGCTGATAATTTAAATAAGGCCCTTACTAATGCAGGTATTAGTGTTTCCGTAAGATATACTGATTTTGCAAGTGATGAAGTAGGCAGCAATAAAAAAGCCTTTATTTTTGAATCAACACTATTAGGTGCAGATAATAATTTTGTACTAGGCGGTACAAAAACTGATATGGAGACTGCTATTGGTGTAGATGCAAAAGGGGCAGAAATATCAGGAATAAGGGTAGAAATGCTTATAAACAATATTGATACAACAAAGGATCCTGATTTAGACGATAATGTAGAAATGGGGGAAGTATTTTTTAAGATTGGAGAAGAGGAATTTATAATAAATCTTTCTACTTCTAGTGAAATTGAAGATATTAAAGAGGCTTTAAATAATATTTTATCTAATAAAGGTTATTCAGCAGAAATTGATGATGAAGGCAACATAACCTTTATTACAACTAAGCTGGGAAGTGGACAGACACCTCCAGATAAAATAGAAATAAAAAAAGGTTCTTCAGATGATTTTGAAATTATAAATATTACAGAAGAAAATTTTAAAGATGGAACTGATGCAGTTTCTCCAACTATGATTGTGGATATAGATAGTTTAGATAATTCCTTTATAATAAATAATATAGTTATAGATTTCTCAGTTTTAGGAGATGACCCAGATTCCTTAATGAAGGAAGAATATATAGTTTTAGGAGATGACCCAGATTCCTTAATGAAGGAAGAATATATTAATAAAATTTTGAAAGCTAGAAATGTTCCAATAACAGCCAAAATTGAAGGTGATAATTTATTATTAACTTCCAGCGTAAAAGGAAGCAATGCAAAAATTGAGTTTTCTACTATAGAAGATGGAGAAATATCTAAAGGTGGTCAAGATGCTTATATAGTAATTACAAATGATAAAGGGGGAGTATATACCCATACTGGTAACACAAATAATTTTACCTTAGACGGAGTTAATTTCAATTTTATTAGTGATATTCCTGAGGAAGGAATAAAAGTTGTAGGTAAAGAAGATGCAACAGAAATAGTAGAGAGTATTAAGAGCTTTATAACAGATTATAATAATCTTATTGTAAAAATTAATACACTTTTAACAGAAAAAAGGGATAGAAATTATCAACCATTAACAAAAGATCAAAAGAATGAGTTATCAGAAAAGGAAATAGAACTTTGGGAAAACAAAGTAAAACAAGGACAGCTAAGAGGTGATTCAGATCTTTCTAGAATAGCAAATGCTTTAAAACAAGGAATGAGAAATCTTGTAAGCGGAGTTGGATTAACCTTAAAAGATCTAGGTATAGAATCCGTTCAAGATTTTGGGGGCACTAAAGATGGAACCTTTAAGATAAATGAAGAAGCATTGAAGAAGGCCATTGAAGAAAATACAGAAGCAGTGGCTAAGTTATTCATGCAGAGTCCTCCATCAAATGTATCAGAAAGTGATGCTTATAATCAAAAGGGAATAATGGTGAGGCTTAAGGATATTTTATATAATGAAACAGTATCTTCTAAGGCTATTTTAGCACAAAAGGTTGGCTTTGAGGGAACTATAACAATAGCTAATAACACCTTAACTAAACAGATTGAAAGTTATCAAAGAAAAATAGAAGAAATGGAATATATTTTCGCTGAAAAAGAACAAGCCTTATATAAGAAGTATGCTAGTTTAGAAACTATCATGAATTCATATAATAGTCAAATAACTTATTTACAACAATCTCTAGGAATGATTTAAGATGATAGAAAAATATTTGCTAAGATACAAAAGTTTAACAGAAGCTATAATAGTTAATTTAAAAAATGATTTGGATGCCCAAGAGCTTATGCAAAAAAGAGGTGAAATCTTAATAGAATTATTAGAAGATATATCTCTTGATAAAGAAGAAATAAAAAAATTATATATAAATCTAGGTATAGAAAAATTAGATAAAATTTTAAAAGAAGAAATAAATAAGGCTATAGAAAGAAATAAAGAAGAAATTAGAAAAATGAAATTACAAAGAAATGCCAATAGTCTTTATTCCAAAAATGTTAATTCTATAAACTTTTTTAATAAAAAAATATAAAATAAATTAAAAATAACTATAAAGTTTAAAAAATGATTACGATAATAATAATATGGTTAATAAAAATTACTAGTAATCATCTTATTTATTAACTAATATTAAATTATTAAAGGTTAAATAAATTTAAAAATATAAAAAAATTTAAAAATAACTATAAAGTTTAAAAAATGATTACGATAATAATAATATAGTTAATAAAAAATTACTAGTAATCTAACTTATTAACTTATTCTTAGCTAATAAGCTTATAATTAATTAAGATATACAATATCCTTATTAATTATAGCTTAATTATAAAAATGGACAAGGATGTCAAAAATTAAATTCAAGGAGGAATAAAAAATGATAATCAATCACAATCTTAATGCGATGAACGCACATCGTCAGTTGGGTATGAACACTGTAAACGCTGGAAAGTCAATGGAAAAGTTAGCTTCAGGTCTAAGAATCAACAGAGCTGGAGATGACGCAGCAGGACTAGCAATCTCAGAAAAGATGAGAGGACAAATAAGAGGTTTAAATCAAGCTTCAAGAAATGCACAAGATGGAATATCACTTATCCAAACAGCAGAAGGTGCATTAAATGAAACTCACTCAATTTTACAAAGAATGAGAGAGTTAGCTGTTCAATCTTCTAATGATACTAATGTAAATGTTGACAGAAAAGCTATTCAAGACGAATTAGATCAATTATCAAAAGAAATATCAAGAATTGGTGAGACTACAGAATTTAACACACAAAAACTATTAAATGGCGATTTCAAAGGGACATTTCATATAGGAGCAAATGAAGGACAAAGTTTGAGTCTTAATATTTCTGATATGAGAGCAAATAGTCTTGGAGTTGTTGGAGATGTAAAAGTTGAATTAACAGCAACTTTAAAAGCAGGTGCTGATACAACAGCACAGATAACAGGGACAGCGGCAGATGGTACTTATACAATTGAAGGAAATAATTTAAAGAATACTCAAGGAACAATTGTTGCAACTACAAGTGATGGTGGAAAAACTTGGACTGGAAATGCAAGTGGTGCCATCGGAGATGATGTTATTACATTCGAACAAAATGTAGATAGTGGAACTATTACTATTTTGAATGGAAGTGTAAAAGGAGTTGCACAATTTACAAGTAAATTAGAAGCCGGAGATTATACAATTAATACAACAGATAAACAATTAATAGATGCTGGAGGAAATGTAATTGCTACTAGTGATGATAACAAAACTTTCAAAAGCACAAAAGATGGTACAACAATTCTCCTAACATTAGATGAAGCGGCTACTTCGAATTATACTTTATCAGTTGGTGGCTTAGATGTTTCAACCCAAACTAATGCAAATAAAGCAATAACTACAATTAGTAATGCTTTAGAAAAAGTTTCTTCTGAAAGAGCAAAACTTGGTGCTTACCAAAACAGACTTGAGCACACCATAAATAACCTTGGAACATCAGCAGAAAACCTAACAGCAGCAGAATCAAGAATTAGAGACGTAGATATGGCTAAAGAAATGATGTCATTCTCAAAGAACAACATCCTTGCTCAAGCTGCTCAAGCAATGCTAGCACAAGCTAATCAACAACCACAAGGAGTTCTTCAATTATTAAGATAATTGAAATTTTAAAGGGGATTTCACATATTGTGAAGTCCCTTTTCTATTGTTATTTTAATTAATTGTATAAGATAAAAATAAAGAAAGGAAAGGATATTATGAAAGGACACAATGATGATAATGTAAAATGCTCTTTGTCTTTTAAAAAAGTAGTTAAAGAACTATTTGAAGAATTAAATAATCAATTTGAAGAAGAATTAAAAAAACAATTTAAAGAAGAATGTGAAAAATTTAAAGAAGAATTAAAAAAAAATAACGAAAAATTAAAAGAACTAAGGCTTGATATAAATACAGTTAACTATAATAGTTGTCCTGATAATTATTTGGGAAATTTTGAAATTAAGGAGAACAGAGTAATACATAATAATTTATGGTTTGATAGGAAAAAAAGAGTTAAAAACATTAAGGAGATTTTTATAAATGATAATAAATTAAAATTATTACAAGATAATAAAGAAGAAAAAATAATTCTAATAGTTTTAGAAAGTCCACATAAAAATGAATTTAAAGGAATTGATGGACATATTGCGCCGGCTATTGGAAAAACAGGGAAATATTTAAATGATTATTTTAGTAATATTATAAAGGATAAATTGGGAGATGGAAAATATAAGGTTATTTTAAGTAATGCAATTCAATATCAATGTAGCTTAGGAGTTAATACTAATATATTTAGAGATAGAATTTGGATTAAATTATGGTTAATGGAAGATTTTGATAAGTATTTTATTAAGCGTTTAGAAAAATATAAACCTGACGTTATAATTAATCTTTGTACAAAAGGTGGTCATGAAAAGGATCCTTATATTCCTAAAGTACCAAAAGTAATAAATAAAGAATATTTGTATAGTATTTGTGATGAGGAAGTTGTATTAAAGAAATTAGGAGAGGTTAAAAAGAAAATAGAATTAAGAGATTTAGTTCAAAAAATAATTAATGAATATAATTATGATAAAGATATTTTTATTTTTAAAGGATATCACCCGTCATCATGGTGGAATAATAGATGTAGAAAAATAGATATTGTGTAATTCTGCTTTCTGCTGTACTTACCCTAGGGTCATCATGGTGGAATAATAGATATAGAAAAATAGATTAAGAATAATAAATAAGGCTTCATCAAATAATTGTGCTGCTAGCTTTTAAAAAAGACAGATCTAATTCGAATCTGTCTTTTTCCTATATACATGTTAATTACTTCTACATCAATTATTAATAACTAATTTAGAAATTATAATAGCTATTGATTATTTTATAATATTGATATATGAAACAATAGAGAATCTGAATTATGAAAAGATTCCTTTAATATAATTACTCTTATAAAAATGATAAATATTCTATATATTTTAGTGCAAACTTATTTTATAATAATATCTGGACTTTAAAAAAGAAAGGAAAGAAAAAATGAAGAAAAATACTAAAGATGCAATTGTTATTGGTTTTGCATTATTTTCAATGTTTTTTGGTGCTGGAAATTTAATTTTTCCTGCTTTCTTAGGAAATAAAGTAGGGAGTCAATTTTTAGCAGCTATTATCGGTTTTATTATTACAGGAGTAGGACTTCCATTTTTGGCTATAACTGCCTGTTCTATGGGTGATGGAACTTTTGAGAGTATTTCAAATAGGATAGGAAGGAAATTTTCAATAGTTCTTACTATTTTATTATTTATAGCAATAGGGCCTATGCTTGCAATACCTAGAACTGCAGCCACAAGCTTTGAACTTGCCATTCACCCCTTTTTTCCTAACATACCATCTTTAATTGTAATGACGATATATTTTTTAATTAACATATTTTTTGTATTTCAAAAAAGTTCTATCATAGATACTCTTGGTAAATATCTAACTCCAACCTTAATAATATTACTTGGATTTATTATTATTAAAGGGTTACTTATTCCTATAGACAAGATTGTTTCTACTAATGCTGTTAATGTGTTTTCTTCATCTTTATTAGAAGGGTATCAAACGATGGATGCTATAGCAGCACTTTTATTTGCAGGAATAATAACAAAATCCTTAAAAAGTAAGGGGTATAGGAATAAGGAAATGTCATCTATGCTATTTAAATCAAGTGCAGTTGCTGGAATTGGACTTGCTTTTGTTTATGGAGGTTTAACTTATATAGGGGCCCAGACAGTTAATTTAACAAGTGAGAGCCTTGGAAAAACAGAAATTTTAATATTAATATCTAAAAGCATATTAGGAAATTTAGGACCGATATTAATTGGAACAGCAATGGGCTTGGCTTGCTTAACAACTTCTATAGGTTTATTAAGCTCTGGAGCAGAATTTTTTGAAAAAATATCTAAGGGAAAATTGAATTATAAATTAAATGTTATCATAATATCCATAGTTAGTTTAGTTATTGCAACTTTAGGAGTTGATAAAATAATTGTATTATCTGTTCCAATACTTAATGTGTTATATCCTGTAGCTATCACATTAATTGTTACAAGCTTTTTAAATAACTTAATAAATAACATAAATGCAATAAGACTTGGCACTTACACTTCATTAATTTTTGGCATATTGTCAATAATACCAGGAATAAATTTAACTTTTATACCTCTTGCTAAGCTTGGCTTTCCCTGGGTTCTGCCAACGGTAATTGCAATTGTCATAGGCTGTATGCTTTTTCCTAATACATATAAAAAATTTAGTGAAGTTTAATATTTTTTATTATATATATTAAGGAATTTGTTTATTTAACGATAATAAAAATAAGTGAAAACTAAAAGTATAGGAGAGAAATGTTATGAGATTACTTCAAAATATGGATTCGCTAAATATATATAGCAGATATAAAAAGAATTTAGATGTTCAATCTAAAATAATGAATAGAATAAGTACAGGAAGTAAGATTAACTCATCTAAGGATAATCCTAATAAGATGGGAGTAAGGGAAAACCTTAGGATACAGCTTAAGGGAATACAAATGGCTGAGAGAAATATTCAAGACGGAATATCTATGTTACAAGCTGCAGATGGAGCCTTATCTTCTATGAATGAATCCTTAACAAGAATTAAGGAACTTACAGTTCAGGCTGGGGGGGTTAATAATGAAGAAGATCTGCAAATAATTCAAAATGAAATAAATCAATTGAAAGAGAATATAGATAGCATCGCTTCTAATACTGAATTTAATGGAGTAAAATTACTAAATGATACAAGTTCAAATAACCTTAATCCAAATACTTTAAAACATATGGTAGGCGCAAATGTAGGAGATAAAATGGAAATACCTCTATATAATATTTCATCTGAAGAAATTTTTGGAGGGGACTTAAATCTTATAAATAATGGTATTGATTCTTCACTGCAGGCAGTAGACAGTGCTATCAATATGGTAAACTCTGTTAGAAGCAGGTTTGGTGCTATCCAAAACAGACTTGAATCAAGTTATGAAAATATTGGGGATACTACACTAAATCTACAAACTGCTGAAAGCAGAATTAGTGATGCTGATATTGCCTTAGAAATGGCAGATTTTGCGAGAACGTCAATTCTTTCAGAAAGTTCTTTAGCTTTAATGCATCAAACTAATAAATTCCCTCAAGATGTATTAAGAGTTTTGGAAAATATGAAATAATTCTATTTAATTTTGCTTTTAATTAGACAAAGTATGAATTTAATAGAAATTAATATAATAATTACAACGTTATGCAAATTAATGCATAGCGTTTTTTGCTTTTTTTGGCAAAAAATATTTAATATTAATAAAAAGTATAAAAATATTAGAAGGATTTATCAAAAAAATGAAAGAATTAGCAGTTAAAAGAATATATTTGAAATTTTTGGTTTTTATTTGTAAAATTATGTTGATTATTTTTTTAAAAAATTTTATAGAAAAATAATTTCTATTAAACTATAATAAAATATGATAAAATTTAATTTGTAATTAACAAAAAATAATAGGAATTATTCCGAAAAAAATAGTATAATGATAAATGATAATATATAATTGTAAACGACAAAAATTTTTATAATTTAATAATTTTTTAGGGAGAGAAGTTTATGAATATTAATAATAACGATAGCACATATAAAATTTTAAAATTAGGTCTAGATGCATCCTCCTTAAGGGGGAAGGTTATAGCTAATAATATTGCAAATATTAATACAAAGAATTTCAAAAAGTCCTATGTTACTTTTGAAGAAAATTTGACGAATGAAAAAAATAAACTTTCCTTAAAGAAGACAAATGTAGAGCATCTTAATGGAAAGCATAATAATTCTTTAATTTCTATTGAGCAAGATAAAAGTACAAGCATGCGTCAAGATGGTAATAATGTAGATTTAGATTTAGAAAAAGTAAATCAAGCAGCTAATACAATGATGTATAATGCTTTAATTACTCAAGCAAATTCAAAACTAAGTATGACAAAGAGTGTAATATCAGGAGGTAATTAATAGTTATGGGATTATTTAATACAATGAGAATTAGTGCAAGCGGCTTATCTGCTGAAAGGCTTAGAATGGATACAATTACATCTAATATTGCAAATGCAACTACTACCAGGGGAGAAGATGGAAAACCCTATGTTAGAAAAATTGCTGTTTTTCAAGAAAATTTAGATAAGGCAAAGGGATTAAATGGGGTAAAGGCAATAGGAATTGTTGAAGATGATTCTCCTTTGCAAAAAGTTTATGATCCTACTCATCCAGATGCAGATGAAAATGGATATGTGACTATGCCAAATGTAAACATACTAAATGAAATGGCAGATATGATTGCAGCTTCAAGATCCTATGAAGCAAATGTGGACACATTAAATGCAACTAAAAGCATGTTTATGAAAACTTTAGAGCTTGGTAAATAGGGGAGGGGATTTAGGTGATAGTAAATAAGTTTGTACCTTCACAGGAAATATTTAATAATATTAGTAATATAAAAGAAAAAGGAAATGAAGCAGCTAATAAAAGTTTTGAGAGTGTTTTAAAGGATAATTTAGACAAGTTAAATCAAAAGCAAATCGAAGCTGATAATATAACTAACGAATTTATTGCAGGCGGAGATGTGGAAGTACATGAAATGATGTTAAGTATGGAAGAAGCAAAGATGTCTCTTCAATTAGCAATACAAGTAAGGAATAAAGTTGTGGATGCGATAAAAGAGTTAAACAACATGCAATTGTAGTAGTAAGGAGTGCTATTGATGAATAAGCTTAAAGAAATGTTCAATAAGCTATTGGAGAAATATAAAGCGTTTAGTAAAGGTGTAAGAATTGCAGTAATAGTTGCCCTTATTGCTTTGGTAATAGCTATAGCTTCATTGTTTTTTTACAGTTCAGCAAATAAATATAAGGTATTATTTTCTAATTTAGATCCAGCTGATGCTCAAAATATTATGGCGGAATTAACGAATTTAGGTATAGATATGAAGGTAGAGGGACAGAGTATTTTAGTTCCTAGAAATGAGGTTGATAGACTTAGACTTGAATTAGCGCCTGAGTTATCAGGGGGGAGCACAGGTTATGAATTACTAGATAACGGAAGCTCCTTTGGAATGACAGAAGATGAATTTAATTTGAAAAAATTAAGAGCTCATCAAGGGGAATTAGAAAAAACTATAAAAAGTTTTCCTCAAGTTGAAACAGTTAGAGTACATATAACTCCAGCAAAGGATTCTGTCTTTGTTGAAGATAAGGAACCTGGAAAGGCGGCGGTTTATATAAAATTAAGTCCTGGCAACACATTAACTAAGGATCAGGTTAAATCAATTGTTGCTTTAGTGTCAGCAAGTTCTTCAAATATTCCGGAAGAAAATGTACAAGTTATAGATAGTAATATGAATTTGTTAACAGAAGGATTAGAAAGTTCAGAGGGAATAGAGGTAAGTTCAGAAACTATCCAACAACATTTTGATTTAGAGAAGAAATATGAAAAAGAATTAGAAGATTCAATTGTGAAATTATTAGAGCCTGTTATTGGAAAAAATAAAGTAGCTACATCTGTGAATGTAGATTTGGATTTTGATTCAAAGCAAAAAACAGAAACAATTATCGATCCAAATAAGGTTATAATAAGTCAACAGACAATAAAGGAAAATAGTAATTCTACTGAGGGAAATACAAGCACAAGTCCAGTAGATAATAATATGCAAAATTCTATAGGTGGAGATGAAAATTCATCAGAAAATACATCTTCAAGAGAAGAGGTAACAACCAATTATGAAACTGGCAAAACAGAAATTCAAACTATAAGCGCTCCTGGAGAGGTAAAAAGATTAACTGCAACTGTCTTTGTTGATGGTAATTTAGATCAAAATGTACAAGCTGCTATTGAGAATGCAGTGGCAAATGCAATAGGTCTTAATACTGAAAGAGGAGATTCTATTTCTGTTACAGGAATGAAGTTTGATTCTATAACAAAAGAAGGAAATCAAGATGATATTGATGCAATTAATGAGTTATTGGAACAAGAAAAAATGAAGAGAATTTTAATTTATGGTGGAATTGGTTTATTACTTCTTATTGGAATAATTACAGCTATTATAATAAGAATAAGAAAATCTAGAAGAAATGATGAAGAAGAAAAGAAAAATCTTTTAGATGTTGTAATTGATGATACAACAGAAAAAACACAAGAACTACCAAAGCTAGATCTTGATGCTATTAATCCAAAGACTCATATGGAAAATGAAATAAGAAAGTATGCTACAGAAAAACCAGAACAAGTAGCTGAAATTATTAAGTCTTGGTTAAATGAAAATGATAGGTAGGTGATGTTATGGCAAGAGATAATAATAAATTAAGTGGAATACAAAAGGCTGCAATACTTTTTATAACATTAGGACCTGAAGCATCATCATCTATTTTAAAAAAACTTCCTGAAAGTGACATACAAAAGATTACTTATGAAATTGCAAATATTACATCAGTTACTTCAGAGCAAAGGCAGGAAATATTAGATGAATTCTTAGAGATGAATAGGGCTCAGGATTATATAGTTGAGGGTGGTATTGAGTATGCCAGAACCTTGCTGGCAAAAGCCTTAGGAACTCAAAGGGCAAATGAAATATTAGAAAAAATAACTGAGGCAACACAGCAATATAGGCCTTTTGCAATTGCAAGAAAGGCTGATGCTCATCAATTATTAAATGTAATAATGTATGAGCATCCTCAAACTATAGCATTGATTTTATGTTATCTTCAACCTGATAGAGCAGCACAGGTGTTAGCAGAATTACCAGAAGAAACGCAAAGTGAAGTTGCCTATAGAATTGCAACTATGAGCAATACATCTCCAATGGTTATTAAGGAAATAGAAAAGGTCCTTGAAAGTAAGCTAAGCAGCGTAGTAAGAAGCGAAATGACTTCCTTAGGTGGGATTGAAGCTTTAGTGGATATATTAAACCAAGTAGATAGAACAACTGAAAAGAATATTACTGAAAGTTTAGAGAGAGAAGATCCAGAATTGGCAGATGTAATTAAGAGCTCAATGTTCGTATTTGAAGATATTGTTACTCTTGACGATACATCAATTCAAAGAGTTCTTAGAGAAGTTGACGGAAAAGAACTTGCTCTTGCTCTTAAGGGATGCTCTGACGAAGTTGCTAATGCTATCTTCAGAAATCAATCTAAGAGAGCTGCAGCAGCCCTTAAGGAAGATATGGAATTCCTAGGACCTGTTAGATTAATAGATGTCGAAAAGGCACAACAAAAGATTGTTTCAATTATTAGAAGATTGGATGATGCTCAGGAAATAATAATTTCAAGAGGTGGCGAAGATGCAATTATCTTATAATCTTATAAAAAATAAAGCCGCTTTAACTAGCAGTAAAAAACAAATTGAAACAAATTATATAAGAAAAAGAACAGATAAAGATGAAGATAAATCAAAAGAAATAGAAGTTGATATAAAAGCTAGCTATGAAAAGCTGGGGGCAGACATTATACGAAAAGCAAAATCTGATGCTGAAGCAATATTAATGGAAAGCAGACGTAATGCAGTAGAAATAGAAAGAGAAGCTTATGAAAGGGGCTATGCTCAAGGTAAGCAAAATGGCTATGAGGATGGCTTTGATATAGGTTATAAGGAAAGCATTGAAAGAGTTAAGCAGGAAACAAAGGATAAAGTTAAAGATAAAATTGAGAATGCTGAAAGAATATTAGCCTTAGCTAACTCAGAATATCGAAAATATATAAGTGAAAAAGAAAAGGAAATAGTAAGTTTAGCTTTTGAAATGGCTAAAGCTATTGCTGGAAGGGAATTAAAAAGAGATGAAGGTGTTTTGCCTTTGATTGAGGATATATTAAATGAAGCTAAAAATGAAGAAAATATTATAATTAGATGCAATAAGCTTCATATAAAGCCTATCGAAGAAAAAATTGAATATTATAAAAAGGCTTATTCAATTAAAGGGGAGATTTTCATATTAGAGGATCCATTAATGGAAGCAGGTAATGCTATTATTGAAAAAAGTTCTGGGAAAGCAATTGTAGGAATTGATGTAGCTTTAGAAAAGTTAGAAGAAGCATTATTTAAATAATTTAGGTGAGGCAGTATGTATATAGATTTTGATTCAATAATAAGAAAAGTTGGAGAGGTATACACAAAATATCAGGAGGGGACAGTTAAACAGGTTATCGGACTTACAATAGAAGTACAAGGAGTAAAGGCTTTTGTTGGGGAGCTATGTACAATTTACAACCTTGATAACCAGCCGATAAAATGCGAAGTTGTAGGCTTTAGGGAAAATGCAGTTTTGCTTATGCCCCTAGGTGAACTTATTGGGGTTTCACCAGGCTGTAGAGTTGTTCCAGAAAGAAGGCCCCTTGAAGTAAGATGCTCTGATGAACTTATTGGAAAAATATTAGATGGTCTTGGTAATCCTCTTTCTGATGAAAAATTGATTGATGGCATAGGATATCCTCTTGAAAACCAGCCTCCAGATCCCTTGAAAAGAAAAAGAATTAAAGATATTCTTCCAACTGGAGTAAGAGCAATAGATGGCTTTTTAACTGTTGGGGAAGGTCAGAGAATTGGTATTTTTGCTGGTTCAGGGGTAGGTAAAAGTACAACTCTAGGTATGATTGCCAGGGAAGCAGAAGCAGATGTTAACGTAATTTCCCTAATAGGAGAAAGAGGTAGGGAAGTTTTAGAGTTTATTGAAAAAGATTTAGGACCAGAAGGAATGAAAAAATCAGTTGTTGTTTGTGCAACTTCTGATAAACCAGCTCTAATTAGAATAAAAGGAGCCTTAACAGCTACAGCTATTGCAGAATATTTTAGGGATCAAGGTAAAAAAGTAATACTTATGATGGACTCTGTAACAAGATTTGCTATGGCTCAAAGGGAAATTGGACTAGCAATAGGGGAACCTCCAGCCCAAAAGGGATATACACCTTCTGTATTTGCAAAACTTCCAAAGCTTATGGAGAGACCAGGGACCTCAGATAAGGGTTCTATAACTGCCTTCTATACAGTTTTGGTTGATGGAGATGATTTTAATGAGCCTATTGCAGATGCGGTTAGAGGTATTTTAGATGGACATATTGTTTTATCTAGAGCTTTAGCGCACAAGAACCATTATCCGGCTATTGATGTTTTAAATAGTATAAGTAGACTTATGTCTAATATTGCAGAAGAGAAGCATAAAGCTTCAGCTTCCTATGCAAGGGATTTACTTGCTACTTATAAAGATGCCGAGGATTTAATTAATTTAGGAGCCTATGTAAAAGGAAGCAATAAGAAAATAGATTTAGCAATTAAGTATATTGAAAGTATAAACAAATTCTTAAAACAGGGTATAGAAGAAAAGAGTGATTTTAATACTTCTATTAATAATTTAATTTCAATATTTAATAATTAAAAGGTGATAAATAATGGCACAAAAATTCAAATTCAGTTTAGAAAAACTTCTTGATATAAGAAAAGAAAAAGAAGAGGAAAGTAAAAGAAAATTCACTAAAATTCAAAAAGAGAAGCAGGAAACTGAGCAAAGGCTGGATGCTCTAAAGGAAAATTATGAAAAATACAATGGTATTCGTCCAGGTGAAGACTTGATATATCAAAAAATTAAAAAAAATTATTTATTCGCCTTAAATAAAGGAATAGAACAAACAGAAAAAGAACTTATTGCTAAAACAAAAGAACTTGAAGTAAAAAGAAAAGAATTAATTCAAAAGCAGATAGAAAGAAAGACTGTTGATATTTTAAAAGAAAAAAAGAAAGTGGCATATTATAAAGAATTAGACAGGATTGAGCAATTACAGCTAGATGAAATGGCCTTATATGCCTACGTTAGAAATAACAAATCAATTCAAAATTAATTTTGAAAGGAGGTGAAAATGGTGAACTTAGATATATTAAATCAGATTAAAGTGAGCTTTCAAAATACAGATATAAAATCTAACAGCTCTAAACTTTCAAAAAATGAAATTAAGGACAAGCAAAGCTTTGGGAATTTTTTAAGTAAAGAAGTAAATGAGAAAAGTATTAATAATAATTTAGCTGAAAAAACTAGATCTTCTAGAGAGAATCTTGAAATAAGTAAAAATCTATCAAATAAGGAACTTACTATTGATAAGAAGGATTTAGAAAAAATTGTAGAAAAACTTGCTAAAGCTATAGAAGAAAATTCTGATAAAGAGGAGATAGATTTAGAAAGTATTTCAGAAATATTAATATTGTTATCTAATTTACTTAATAATAATTCTATTAATGAAAATATTGAGTTTGATTGTTTAAAGGTTAATTCCTTAAATACAAATGAAGAAAATGCTGTTAAATTCGCTGATATAGTGAATTTAAAGCTTAATGAGGAAAATTCTATAGAGAATGATAAAATGCAAGCTAATAATAATGAGATAGAAGAAATATTAAGTGAGTTTTTTTCAGAAGCTGAAGAAGGAAATAGTGCTTTAAATGAAGGATTAAATATTAATGATAATTTAGAGCGAATTAGAGAATTAATTACTGAAGCATTAAAAAATAATAATTCTTTAGAAGAAGATACTATAACTGTAAATAAAGACAGCATTAATAAAGAGTTAGCAGAAATATTAAATTCACTTTCAGAAGAAGATTTAGTTTCTATGATTGCTTCAATGGATGAAGATAAAAAAATAGAATTTTTTAATCTTTTAAAGACTGTTAAAAATGTTGAAGAAACTTTAATTCAAAAAAATTCTAATGACTTTTTAACTCCAATATCTCTAAGGCTAGATAGTGATGATGAAGCAAATAGGGAAGGATATGAATTTGATTTAGAGGATAAAATTGCTGAAGAAGATAAGCTTCTGTCAAAAATATTAGGAGAAGATGATAAAAATTCCTTCACTAATTTATTAAGTTCCATTGATAAAGGATTAGAAAATCCTAGTGAACTTGCTGCTGCTCCAAAGGGTATTTATAGGCATACTTTTAATTCTGATATTATTCAAAGTGTTAAATATATGCTTAGAAATAGTGTGGAAGAATTAAGTGTAAAGATATATCCTAAGGAACTTGGGGAATTAACAATTAAAATTATTTCAGAAGAAGGAATAATGAAGGCAGAACTTAGAGCTACTTCAAAGGAAACTTATAATCTGCTAAATGCTAATCTTCAAGAAATAAAAAGCAATTTGCAAGAACAGAATCTTAAAATTCAAGAAGTATCAATAAATATATATAATGAAGATACTACTTTCTTTAGTGGTGAGAAGCAAAATTCTTCTAACTCACAAGAAAATAAATCTGAAAATAAAGTTATAGGAATATATTCAGAGGGGGAGCTGGAAGAAGCAGTCGAGGAAGCAAGCATGGATAATAATTTAAATATTTTAGCTTAGGAGGGAGATTATGACTACTAATATAAGTGCCTATAACATTAATGGCAGGGCTACTGACAGAGGAACTAGGATTGTAAAGCCTGGAGAAGAAATGGACAAAAACGCCTTTTTAAGAATTCTTGCTGCAGAACTTTCAAATCTAGATCCAACTGGAAATGTTGATTCAACTCAATATGTTACTCAAATGGCACAGTTTGCGCAAATGGAGCAGTTTACTAATTTAAATAATACTATGTCAAGTTTTGCTAATAATGCAATGGTTGGAAGAGGAGTTGTATTAAATGCCTATGATAATCAAGGTGTCCAATATACAGGTATAGTAAGGGCAGTTACAACAACTGCATATGGGACAACAATATCAGTTGAAGTAGAAGAAAATGGAGAGAATGTATATAAGGATTTTGATTTATCAAGCGTTGTTTCAGTATTAGATGTTGTAGATACTACTCAAGCATCATTAATAAATCTTAATAGAAATACATCCTTTTTAACAGCAACTTCACTTATTAATAAATTTGTAGAACTAAGTGATAAAGATGAAGATGGCAATTATCGAACTGGACAAGTTCTTGGTGTTCTAAGGGATGGTAATACAATAAATGTTAGAGTTAAACTAGATGTAACTGGAGAAATTAAGGAATTTAACTTTGAAAAAATTACTAAGGCAGTAGGAAGTTCTGAAGAACTATAGTTATAAATGAAAAGCAGGTGGTTTCATGGGCTTTAGAGTTATTAATGGTATAGCTTATCCTGTTGGGAATTTTCAATTGCCAGAGGATTCAGGTTTTAGTAAAGCCAATAATAAAGAAAAGATAAATTTCAATGATGTTCTAAAAAATGAAGTAAATAAAATTCAAAGTGATTATACAATATCAAAACATGCTACAGAAAGGTTAAGTAATTTAAATTTTACATCTGAAGATATGAAGGCTATTGCTAAGGGCTTTAAGCTTGCTGAAGATAAAGGATCAAGAAATTCTGTAATGCTATATAAAGATGTAGCCTTCATAGCCAGTATCGAAAATAAGACTTTAATAACTGCAGTTGAAAAGGAAAGATTAAAGGAAAATATTTTTACTAATGTTGATAGTGTAGTTCTTTTATAAGCTGGACCTAAAATAGGAAGCTTATTCTTATGGAATGACAGAAGTAAGAAAATAAAAGATTTGGGAGGTCAAATATGTTAAAATCATTATATTCCGGTATAAGCGGCATGAAAGTAAATCAAACAAAATTAGATGTTATAGGTAATAATATAGCAAACGTAGGAACAACAGCATTTAAATCTTCAACTGTAAGATTTAGTGATATGTTAAGCCAAAATATATCAGATGCCATGGCTCCTTCAAGTAAACAAGGGGGATTAAATTCTAAGCAAGTTGGATTAGGTGTTCAATTATCAAGCATAGCTAATATCATGACACAAGGTTCAATGCAGCCAACAAATAGAGCTTTAGATGTTGCGATAGATGGTACTGGTTATTTTATGGTAAGTAAGGGACCAGCAGTTTTTGATGATTCTATAAAAGTAAATCATAAGGTAGGTACACATAATTTGATTGCACAAGAAGGAGGATCAAGCAGTGAAATATTCTATACAAGAGATGGATCCTTTACCTTAGATGAAGAAGGCAACCTTTTAACAGCTGATGGTTATAGAATACTTGGATATTCTTTAACTAATGATGATAGTTCAAAAACTGCAACATTTGAAAAACCTGACCAGGTAAGTATAGGAAACATAGATTTCAGTTTTGGACCAGGTTCTCAATTAAACGGCTATAAAATTCAAATTGGAAAAATAGATGCTGGTACTGTAACATCAGCAGAAGTAGATACTGATAGTAAAAAAATAACAATTAATGGAAGCTTTGAAGAGAAAAATACTTTAAGTCCTGAACAAATTGAAACAGCAATAAATAAAGCTTTATCTAAAGCAGGAATATCTCAGACTGTAAAAGTTTCTGCTGATAAAGTAAAAGAGGATCCAGATGATGAAAATTCTAAAGAAATTTATGACTTTACTGGAATTAGCACAAATGATGAAAGTAATTTTATAGAAAATGGTTCTCCAGCAGAAAGTATTGATGATAATGGAAATATTTATTTTGTAGATGCTACTCTAGATTTAAAAGCTTATGATGGAGAATTAAAGACGTTAAGAATTCCTGAAAAAGTTAAAATTCCTGGTTCAGATGAAGAATTAAGAATTAAGAGTTTTACAATAGATGCTAATGGAATTATTAGTGGAGTTCTTGAGGATGGTAGAGTTGCTGCCCTAGGTCAAATAGCAATGGCTTCCTTTAGAAATGAAGAAGGTTTAACTAAGCAAGGAGGAAATCTATATACTGCTTCTGTTAACTCTGGAGAAGCTGTTATAACAAGTGGAATTGGAACTTTAGAAGATGACAATTCTGATGGTTATGGGGCAATAAATCAAGGAATGCTTGAAATGTCAAATGTAGATTTGGCAGAGCAATTTACAGAAATGATTGTAGCAAGTAGAGCATTCCAGGCTGCAGGAAAAATGATAACAACTGGTGATGAAATTCTTCAAGATATTATAAACTTAAAAAGATAGGTAATTTAGTTAACAGCTTTCAGTTTTCAAGTTTCAGTTAAGGAGTAAACTCCTAGGGAGTTTATAAAATTAATAATTCAGCCCAGCTGAATTATTTCCTTAACTGATAACTGATAACTGGCAACTGATAACTGATATAATGGGGTGTTTTTATGATAGAACTAACAGCAATGAATAATAAGAAATTTATATTAAATGCTGAGCATATAGAAAAAATTGAAGAAGTACCTGAGACTTTAATAACCCTTACAAATGGCAAGAAATATATAGTATTGGAAAGCATAGATGAAGTAGTTGAAGAAGTCCTTAAATATAAAAATAAAATTGTTACATTAAGGTTATAGTGGGAGGCAGATTTTATGAAGAAAACAGATTTTTTAACAGGGGTAGGTTTAGTTCTTGGGTTTGCATTAGTTATTTATGGTATAGTTATGGGTGGACCACTAATATTGTTCTGGGATTTTGCTTCTTTATTAATAACAGCAGGAGGTTCATTTTCAGCATTATTAATGACTTATACTTTAGATGAAATGAAAAATATTGGTAAGATATTTATGCAGGCTTTTAAAGAGTCTAATTCTTCAGCAACTGATATTATAGAACAATTTACAGATATATCTAAAAAAGCTAGAAGAGAAGGGTTACTATCTTTAGAAGATGAAATAAATCAAATGGAGGACCCTTTTATTAAGAAAGGCCTTCAAATGGTTGTTGATGGTGTAGAACCAGAGCTTATCAGGCAAATATTGGAATTAGAAATTGCAGAAATGGAAACAAGGCATGAAAGAGGAGCGGGAATGTTCCAAACTTGGGGAGCTTATGCACCAGCCTTTGGTATGCTTGGAACACTAATTGGACTTATTCAAATGCTAGCCAATGTTACTGATATAGCTAATATTACAAAAGGTATGGGAGTTGCCTTAATAACAACTTTCTATGGATCAGTTTTAGCTAATATGATATGTCTTCCAATATATACTAATTTACAGCAAAAAAACCTTAAAGAAGCAGGAGAAAAGGAAATGATACTAGAGGGGATTCTTGCAATACAATCCGGTGTTAATCCAAGAATAGTGGAACAAAAGCTTATAGCTTATTTAGCTCCAAATGAAAAATTGGAATATTTAAAGACTCATGTGGAGAATGATAAAGGGGTTGTTATTTAATGGCAAGAGAAAGAAAGAAGAGTGAAGGACTTACTGGAAATGAGTGGATGGCTACTTATTCTGATACGGTAACATTACTTATGACCTTTTTCATTTTACTATTTGCAATTTCTTCTCAAATAAATGAGAGTATTAGTAAAAGTTCAATAGCTGCTGGCGCTTCTGGTGGAAGTTCTATCCTTCAATTTGACTTATATGATGGGGAAGTTCCAATTATTGGAGGAGAATCAGATATAGAGGGAGAAGGCGTTCTAACAAAAAAGGAACAGACTTATAAAGAAGCAAAAGATTTTCTAAGTAATAATAAGGAGCTTCAGGATATTATCACAATTGAAGATAATGAAAGAGGAGTTATTGTAGAATTAAAGGATAATATATTATTTGAATCTGCTAGTTCTCAGCTAAAAGCTGATAGTAGGGCAGTTTTAGATAAGGTAAGTGAATTATTAGCTTCAATTGATAATGATATTTTAGTAGAAGGACATACAGATAATGTTCCGATAAATACATATGACTTTCCTTCTAACTGGGAGTTATCTGCTGATAGGGCAGTAAATGTAGTAAGATATTTTGTTGAGGAAAAGGGGCTTGATCCTACTAGATTTAGTGCTTCTGGATATGGTGAATATCACCCAGTTGCACCAAATGATACTTATGAAAATAAGGCGAAAAATAGAAGGGTTAATATTTTAATAATAACATCTCAGGAGGGTTAAAATAATGGCTAAAAATAAAGAAGAAAAAAAGGGTAAAGGAAGAAGAGTTTTAATTATTTTTGCAGTAATAGCAGCAATTGGTGTAGGTGTATTTGCTGGTACATATTTTGCAATGAATAAAAGTGCTGCAAATGAACCAGTATATATTAAAGAAGCTTATTATGAAGTAGGTGAAATTTTTGTTAACTTAAGTGATGAAAATTCAAGAAGATATGTTAAGCTTAATTTATCAATAAGCTATGATTCGTCAAATAAAGAAATAGTTGATGAATTAAATGAAAAGGCAGTTGCAATTAAGGATATAGCAAACTTTTATTTTAAATCCTGCAAGGCAAAGGATTTTGAGCCTGCAAATGAAGCTGTCTTAAAGGGAACATTACTTGAGAGAATAAATACTAAGCTAACTTCTGGAAAGCTTGTAGATGTTTATATTAGTGAAATTATAGTTCAATAATAGAAGGTAGAAGGTTAATGGAATTAGCAGTTTTAATGATAAAATTACTATCAGCTTTAGTAGTAGTTTTTGCTTTAATGTTTATACTTGTCAAGATCAGTAATAGGAAATTAGATAAGTTAAATGAAGGAAAATATATTAGAGTTTTGGAAAGGACAAACATTTCTAAAGATAATTCAATAATATTACTAAAAATTGGTAAAAAAGGGTATGTCATTAGTTCTTCTAATAAAGGTATAGAAAAATTAGAAGAGATTTCTGAAGAGGAAATTGCAGAAATATATGAAAATAAGGAAAAACAAAAAGAAGAAATAAGTCAACAATATGAAGATTTTATAAAAAAACTAAATTTGAAAGTGAAAAAGCTTAAGAATAAAAATAGCTAAGAGGAAGATTAATATGAGTAAAAGAAAAAGAATTATATTTATGGTCATAGTTATTATATCTTTAACCTTTATATTTGATAAAACTGTAATGGCAGACCCCATAAATATACCTGATCTTAATATTTCGATTGGTGATGAAGCAGCCTCTCCTCAAAATTATGTGGATAATATTAAATTATTAATTGTATTAACTATATTAACTTTATTGCCATCTATTATTATTATGATGACATCATTTACAAGAATAGTAGTAGTTTTTTCTTTTTTGAAAAATGCATTAGGAGCAGCTCAATCAATACCAAATCAAATTCTTACTGGTTTGGCAATATTTTTGACTATCTTTATTATGAGACCAGTATATAATGAAATTAACGAGAATTCTTTTAAACCTTTTATGGAAAATGCAATTACTCAAGAAGAAGCTATAGAGAAAGCAAGCAAGCCTTTAAGGGAGTTTATGTTAAAGGAAACAAGACAAAAAGATTTGGAATTATTTATTGAAACATCAGATTTAAATACTGAGGAAATTACAAGGGAAAATATTCCTTTAACTGTTGTAATACCAGCTTTTGCTATAAGTGAATTAAAAACAGCCTTTCAAATAGGTTTTTTAATATATTTACCATTTTTAATTATAGATATGGTAGTTTCAAGTATTTTAATGTCAATGGGAATGTTTATGATTCCGCCAGTTATGGTGTCTCTTCCTTTTAAATTACTATTATTTGTAATGGTGGATGGATGGAATTTATTAGTTAAATCTTTAATTTCAAGTTTTGGAGGATAATGCGAAAAATGAGTCAAAATTTAGTTACTGGCATTGTTAAAGATACTTTATTTACAGCTCTAAAGGTAGTTGGACCAATTTTAATAGTTTCTATTTTAATTGGACTAATAATAAGTATTTTTCAGGCTACAACCCAAATTCAAGAACAGACTTTAACCTTTGTACCTAAATTAATAGGGGTTGCACTAACAGGATTAATTTTAGGGAGTTTTATGTCTCAAACTATAATTGATTTTACAAAGAGAATATTTGATATAATTATTAATATATCTTAGGGGGGTAGGAAGGTATGATAGATACAGCCTACTTCTTGGCGCTTATTCTAGTATTTTTAAGAATAGTATCTTTTTTAGGAATCTCAAATGTTTTTTTTCCCACAGGAACTCCAAATAAACTAAAAGTTTTTGTTTCATTAATCCTTTCTTTTTCATTGCTTGGAGGAATTGATTATACTAGTGTGAATGAAGTAACAAGCAATTATTATTTAATTATTTATGTCATATCAGAAATATTAACTGGATTGATATTTGGATTAATTGTTGATATTTCTTTTAAAATCATTATTATGGCAGGAAGTTTAATAGATTTACATATTGGTTTAAGTATGGTTAACATAATAGACCCTAATAGTAAAGTTAATACGACCTTAAGCGGAAATTTACTACATTCTATTGGGCTGATCATTTTCTTTATTGTTGATGGTCATCATTTGTTGATAAAATCTTTATTAGAAAGTTTTACTTTATTGTCTCTAGGCAAAAGCCTATTATTTGCAGAAAATATTATGACCATTATTGGAATAATAGTGGAGTATTTTGTAATAGGATTGAAAATAGCAATACCAATAGTATTGATTATCATATTAACAGATTTATGTATGGGGCTGATTTCAAGGGCAGTTCCCCAAATAAACGTAATGATTCTTGGTATGCCTGTGAAGATGCTTGTTGGAATAATTGCAATAGCTTTATCTTTACCGGTAATAATAAAAATTATCATTAGTAATATAAGCTATATACCTGATATTATTAGAAAAATCATAACCGCAGTTCCCTTCGTATTCTTTATTGCTTCTGATGAAAAAACAGAGGAGGCAACTCCTAAAAGAAAAAGTGATGCAAGAAAAAAGGGACAGGTAGCTAGAAGTAAAGATGTAAGTTTAGCTATAACTTTTATAGCTTCAATATTTGTAATAATTTTGCTAAGTAACAGCACTGTTGAAGCTTTCAAAAAGAATATTATCTACTTTCTTTCACAAGCAGCTTCAATACCGCTGACAGATGGAACTATTCAAGGTCTAAGTGTATTTGTTTTAAGTAAAATGGCAATAACCTTACTGCCTATTGTTCTTCCTATTATGATAGCTGGAGTTGCTGCAAGTTTGATGCAGACAGGTTTTTTAGTAGTAAAGGATGCTATTAAACCTTCTTTAAATAAATTAAATCCTATAAGCGGATTTAAAAATATGTTTTCTAAAAGATCAGCAATAGAGTTAGTTAAAAATCTTGTTTCTATTTCCATAATTATTTTTATGGCCTATTCTTATGTAAAAGATAATTTTTATAAAATACTTAATATTGGTAATTTATATCTTCCTACAATGGGAGTAGAAGTTAAATCATTATTATTGGGTATTTTTTATAGAATTGCGATTTTTGTAGTAGTTGTAGCAGCTATAGATTATATAGTACAAGTATTTATGCATAGAAAAGAAATGAGGATGTCAAAGGAAGAAGTAAAAGAAGAATATAAACAAATGGAAGGAGATCCTCAAATAAAATCAAAGATTAAACAAAAGCAAAGGGAAATGTCTAGAAGGAGAATGATAAATTCTGTAGGGGATGCTACTGTTGTTATAACAAATCCAACACATTTAGCTGTGGCAATAAAATATGAAGAAGGTAAAATGGAAGCACCACAGGTTGTTGCAAAGGGAGCAGATTTACTTGCATTAAAAATAAAAGAAAAAGCAAGAGAAAGTGATGTACCAATTATTGAAAATAAGCCCTTGGCAAGGATGATATATGAACAGGTAGAAATTGATAAATTTATACCTCAAGAAATGTATCAAGCAGTTGCCGAAATACTGGCTATGGTATATAAATTAGATAAGAAAAAAAGAGCTAAAGGATAAAGAAGGATGGGATGAGGTTGAAATTTGATATAAAAAAGAATACAGATGTTTTAGTTGCATTTGGTGTATTAGGTATTGTACTTATGATAATAATACCTCTACCTACAATTATTTTAGATATTTTATTAGCATTTAATATAACAATATCTGCTGGTATATTAATAATGACTATGTTTACAACTAATGTACTACAATTTTCTATATTTCCTACATTATTACTTATTACTACATTATTAAGATTAGGCTTAAATATTTCATCTACTAGACTTATATTAAGCAAAGGGAATGCAGGCGATATAATTGCTGCTTTCGGGAACTTTGTAATAGGTGGAAATTATGTTGTTGGTATTATAATATTCATAATTATTGTAATCATAAATATGATGGTAATAACTAATGGTGCTGGTAGAGTAGCTGAAGTTTCTGCAAGATTTACACTAGATGCTATGCCTGGTAAACAAATGAGCATTGATGCTGATTTAAATGCAGGTATAATTGATGATGCTACTGCAAGAAAAAGAAGGGAAGACCTTCAAGCAGAAGCGGATTTTTATGGAGCTATGGATGGTGCTAATAAATTCGTTAAAGGTGATGCAATAGCAGGTATTATTATTACATTAATAAATATAATTGGTGGAATAATTATAGGTGTAATGAGTGGTAAGGGAATTCAAGAAGCAGCTTCCCTTTATACACAATTAACGGTAGGAGATGGATTGGTTAGTCAATTGCCTGCTTTATTAATATCTACAGCATCAGGTATTTTAGTTACTAGAGCTGGAAGTTCAGAAAATTTTGGTAAGACCTTTACTAAACAACTTACAGCCTTTCCAATAGCAATGGTTATAGTTTCTGCCTTAATGCTTGCTTTAGCTATAATACCATCAATGCCAAAGATTCCTTTTACTTTGGCAGCTGTATCTTTTGGATATCTGGCATTTATATTAATGAAAGAAGAAAGAAAACAAGAAGAAATGGCAATGGCACAAGCAGAGGAAGATACTACAGAACTTGAAAGAAAAGAGCCTGAAAATGTTATGAATTTAATCTCAGTTGAGCCAATGGAAGTTGAAATTGGATATGGTTTAATACCTTTGGCAGATGAATCAACTGGAGGAGACCTTCTTCAAAGAATTGCATCTGTTAGAAGGCAATGTGCTATTGAAATGGGAATAATTGTACAACCTATAAGAATTAGAGATAATCTTCAATTAAAAACAAATGAATATGTAATAAAAATTAGAGGAACTGTTGTAGCTTCAGCAGAATTAATGCCAAATATGCTTTTATGTATGGATCCTACTGGTGATAATACAAGAATAGAAGGAATTAGGACCATTGAACCTACTTTTAACCTGCCTGCAGTTTGGATAAATATTGATAAGAGAGAAGAGGCAGAGATACAAGGATTAACAGTAGTTGATCCTACAACTGTTATGGTTACTCACTTAACCGAAACAATTAAAGCTCATTCTTATGAATTATTAGGAAGACAGGAAGTTCAATTAATAGTTGATAATACAAGAGAAAGATATAGTGCTGTTGTAGATGAGCTTATACCTGATCTTATGACAATAGGAGAATTACAAAAGGTATTACAAAATCTTTTAAAGGAAAAAGTGCCAATAAAGGACATGGTAACAATTATGGAATCTTTAGCAGATAACTCAAGATTAACTAAAGATATTGAGTTATTAACTGAATATGTTAGATTTGCCTTGGCTAGAGTTATTTGTAATCAAATAATAGATGAAAATAGAACAGTTACAGTAGCAACTCTATCTCCACAAATTGAAGAATTAATTGCAGCTAATACTCAAAAATCAATGCAAGGTTCATTTCCAGCAGTAGATCCAGATACAACTACAAGGATACTTCAAGCTATTAGGGATGTTATAGATAGAATTAATTTTTATAATAATCAGCCGGTAATATTAGTTTCGCCAAATATCAGGCCAGTATTTAGAAAGCTAATAGAAATGGTATATCCTCATATAATGGTTGTATCTTTAAATGAAATTCCAAATGATGTACAAATAAGAACTGAAGGAGTTGTATCATTATAATGGTAATAAAAAAGTACTTAGTAAAGGATATGAATGAAGCTCTTACAAGAATTCGTTATGAAATGGGTAAGGATGCTATTATTATTAGTCAAAGAAAAATTAAAAAGCCAGGTTTTTTTGGATATTTTAAACCTAAAATGATAGAGGTTACAGCTGCTTTAGAAAATAATAAATTAAACTTAAATAGCAAGCAAAAGAAAAGTGATGAATTTGACATAAATGAATCTATAAACAGCCTTAAGCAATTAATGAAGGATAAATCAAAGGATATTAATAGTAATTTAGATAGCAAGAAAGAAGATATAGCTGTAAGTCCTGCTGTTATTGATGACAATATTAAAGATGAAGTAAAAGAAATAAAGGAATTATTAAATAAAGTTATAAGAAATACAACAAAGGAAAAAGAAGATGATGAGATATTAAATTATTTAAGGGAAATTGATGTTGAAGAGGATTTGCTTAAGGAATTATTAAATAGGGAATATGATACTGTAGATGAATTTAAGGAAGATTTTAAGAAACTTATAAAGAATGATGTAAAAATAATTAATGAAAATTTACAAGGTAAGGTAGTATTAGTGGGACCAACAGGAGTTGGAAAAACTACTACTATTGCGAAGTTAGCTGGAAGACTTGCTTTAATTGATAAAAAGAAGGTAGGTTTAATAACAATTGATACTTATAGGATTGGAGCAGTTGATCAGTTAAGGACTTACGCAGAAATTATGAATATTCCCTTTAAGGTAGTAATAACATTAAAAGAAATGGAAAGTGCAGTAGAAGAATTAAAAGATTGTGATATTGTATTGATAGACACAACAGGAAGAAGCAGCAAGAATACTATGCAAATTTCAGAATTAAGAGCTTTTATTCAAAAGATTACACCTGATAGTACAATGCTTGTAATAAGCGGAACTACTAAGAATAGAGATATAGATGTAATATTAGATGGATATAGGGAACTAAATTATGAGAGGTTAATAATAACTAAGTTAGATGAAACTATAGCTTATGGATGTATTTACAATATAGCTAGAAAGTCAGAAAAACCAATAGCCTATATTACAACTGGGCAAAATGTACCAGACGACATAAAATGCCCATCCTTTGATGAAGTTGAAAAATTAATACTAGGGGAGGAAAGCATATGTTAGATCAAGCTGAAAGCTTAAGAAAACTAGCAAAAGGAGAGCCCCTAGCATATAATACAAGAAAAACAAAAATAATTACTGTTACTTCTGGAAAAGGTGGAGTAGGAAAGAGTAATTTTGTGGTTAATTTATCAATAACCCTAGCTCAAATGGGAAAAAGAATTCTTATTTTTGATGCAGACATTGGTATGGGAAATGATGATGTACTAATGGGGATTTATCCAAAATATAATGTATTAGATTTAATAAATGGAAATCTCTCAATAGAAGAGGTTATTGTGGAAGGTCCTGGAGGTGTAAAGCTTTTGCCAGGAGGCAGCGGCTTAAATAATATTGAGGATCTTCAGCAAAATCAAAGGGATTTATTTTTAAGAAAGATAGAAATGCTTGAAGGTTTTGATTATATATTTATTGATACAGGTGCTGGTATAAATAGAAGTGTTCTTGCTTTTATAGCTTGCTCAGATGAATTTATATTAGTTACTACTCCAGAACCAACGTCTTTAACAGATGGATATAGTTTATTAAAAGCTGTTAATCATTTTAAAATTAAGGATAAGGGGAATATTGTTGTAAATAGGATTATAGATAAAAATGAAGGAGATAATACTTATAATAAGTTTCAAGCTGCTGTAAATAAATTTTTATCGATCAATGTTAACTATTTAGGTTTTGTATATGAAGATAGAAAGTTAATTTCAGCCGTAAGGGAACAAAAGCCTTTTGTAATTTCAAATCCTAATTGTGATGCAGCAAGGTGCATAAGAAATATTGCAGAAAAATTACTAGGAGAAGAAAAAGAAATAAAAGGTATTGGAGCAAGGGGATTGTTTAAAAAGCTATTTAGTATTTTTAATTAGGGGGAGTGTAAGTGGAGAAATTGAAATTAGAGATTAATAATAAACTTGAGGTTTTATATGATAAAAAGAATTATAAATCTGTAATTCAAGATATTAGGGAAAAAGAAGAGGAAATATTAATCTCTATTCCAGTTTTAGATGGAGAATACTTAACTTTGGCAACAGGTACAATTATAGAGCAAATTTACTATGGTAATAATAATATTTATCAATTTAAAACTAAAATTTTAGGAAGAACAAAGGAAAGAAATTTATCATTATATAGATTGAGCTTGCCTTATGATATTAAAAAGATACAAAGAAGAGATTATGTCAGAGTAAATTTTGTTAAGATAATCAATTATATAAATGCAAAGGATATAGAAAAAGAGAAATACAAAAAGGCCTTGCTGCTTGATTTAAGCGGTGGTGGAATGAGAATAAAAGTAGAGGAAAAGCTTGAAAAAGATGATATTATTTTGGCAAAAATAGTTTATGAGAATTCTATAATAAATGTAAATGGAAAAGTTATTAGGGTAGAAAGAACAGAGGATAATAAATATATTTGTGGAATTATTTTCTCCGATATTAATGAAAGAACAAGGGAAGAGATAATAAAAATTGTTTTTAAGGTAATGAGGAAACAAAGGGAACTTATTTAAGGAGGTTAAAATATGGAAGCGAAAAGTCCATTAATTCAAAAGGAACAAATAGTTGAAAAATATATACCATTAGTTAAATATTTAGCTTCAAGAGTTAGTTTTGGAAAAACGAAATATTTAGAATACGAAGATTTAGTTGGATATGGAATTATTGGACTTTTAGATGCAATTAATAGATATGATCCTAGTAAAGGTATGAAATTTTCATCTTATGCAACTTTAAGAATAAAAGGAGCAATGATAGATGAAATAAGAAAGCATAGGCCAATTTCTAAAGGGGCAATGGATAAATTAGTTAAATATAATGAAGCTATTGATAGACTGCAAAATACTTTGATGAAAGAACCTACTCTTGAGGAAATAGCTAGCGAAATGAATTTGACTATAGATGAAGTTTCACATATTGAAAATTATATAAATTATATGTCTGTAACATCTTTAGAAGCTATAATTTATTCTGATGATGATTTAACAATAATGGAAACACTTGAGGATAAGGATAGCATATCACCAGAAGAATCCTTAGAAAACAAAGAGAGAATAGAAATTTTAGAGAAGGCTATAGAACAGTTAAAAGAAAAAGATAAATTAGTATTAAACTTATATTATTATGAAAAACTAACTTTAAAGGAAATTGGAGAAGTATTAGAAGTATCAGAATCAAGGGTTAGTCAGTTACATAGCAGGGCAATTAGAAATTTAAGAGCAATTATGAAGAAAATTAATTATATTTAAGGAGAATTTTTATGTTTCCTTGGTTAATCATTTTAATAGGAATAATAATTATAATATTAAATATTAGAGGATTATATAAAGATAATAATAAAGCTGTTAATAATGAGCAGGAAAATTTCAATGAAATATTAAGAAAAGAAGAAGTTAACAATGATAGGGATTATGATAAAGAAATAATTGCCATAAGAAGGGACCTGGCAGAAACAGTATTAGATTTGCAAAAAGAAATTGAAGAATTAAGAGCTTCATTAAATTATTTTATAAGGTATAATAAAATTGATAAATTAGACGATAATATTAATGTTGGAGAAATTAAAAAGGATAATAATAAAATTAATAACAATGAAAGCATAAATTTAAATGAAAGTGTTATTTCAGAAATAAATTTTTCACATAAAGAAAATAAAAGCAATAAGGAAGATAAGGCTCCAAAAGAAGATAATAAAGATGATAAGCTTAAAAGAGTAAAGGAACTTTTAGAAGAAGGCTTAAGTGATGAGGAAATTTGTAACAAGTTATCAATAGGCAAGGGGGAAGTATTATTAATAAAAGGATTGCTAAAATAATAGAGATAATATTAAATCTTTTAAAAGATAAAAAAATTCTTATTGGAATAGGTATTGGAATGATTCTTACTTCTTTGTTAATGTTCGGATTTACTAATAAAGAACTTTCTGATAGTGAAATAGAGGAAAGAGCAAGAAAAATGGGAATGCATTTTGAAGATGAATGTAAAGTAATATTTGAAGGGAATGAGAGCAATGATTAGAAGTTTATATACATCGGTTTCAGGATTAATAACTTTAGAAAAACAACAAGCTAACATAACTAATAATATAGCAAATGCTAATACGATAGCTTATAAGATGGATAATTTAGTTAGTAAAAGTTTTGATGAAGTTATGATTCAAAACAGAGATAAAGTGCTTGGGGGAAGAAATGTAACTCAAAAGTTGGGAAAAATAAGTTTAGGTTCAGCCATTGATACAGTTACTACTTCCTTTACACAAGGATCATTAAAAAACACAGATAAGAAAACAGATTTTGCAATCGAAGGAAGAGGCTTTTTTGTAATTCAAAAAGGAAATGAAGCAGTATATACAAGGGACGGTAACTTTAAAGTTGCAAGTGATGGATTTTTAGTAAATACAAGTGGAGATAGGGTTTTAGGTATAAATAAAAATACTGGAGCTTTAGAAGCAATTTTTGTTGGGAATAATGAAATAGTATTAGATAATGACAATAATTTATTTGTTGGAAATACTGCAACTCATACTTTAGCAACTGCAGATTTTGAAGATTATAGTGCTTTGGAGAAGATAGGAGATAACTATTATAGAGGCGAAAATCCAATTTTAAATGCTGATGTAAATATAACTCAAGGAGCTTTAGAAACTTCTAATGTAAATATTGCAAATGAAATGATTAATATGATGACCACAATGAGAAACTTTGAAACAAATCAAAAAATGGTTCAAATCATTGATGAAACTTTAGCTAAGGCGGCAAATGAAATTGGATCAGTAAGATAGTAGGAGGAAGGATATGTTAAGAACGTTATGGACAAGCAGAGCTGCAATGAATGCCAATCAGGAAAAAATGAACGTTATATCCAATAATATGGTGAATTCTACAACAACAGGATATAAAAAGCTGGAAGTTGCTTTTAAGGATTTACTTACAGAATCATTAAATAAAAAAGGTGTTCCTTTAAATGATAAAACTGCCTTAATAGGAACTGGATCAAGGACTGCTGGATTATACAGAGATAATACCCAAGGAGTATTGCAAGAAACAGGTATTAATACTGATTTAGCTATAGATGGGGAAGGATTTTTTAAAGTTATTTTATCAAATGGACAAGAAGCTTATACAAGAGATGGTTCTTTTAAAATTGATGCCTCAGGAAAATTAGTTGATGCTAATGGAAATATTCTTGCCCTTGATTATGTTAATGGATTTTCAAGTGAAAATGTTAGTTTTACTTCAAGTAATCTTTTAATAGATACAAGTGGACAGGTATTTATAAAGGATGGAGATAATTTTACAAAAGTTGCAGATCTTCCTCTTTATATGGCTATGGGGGATAGTTCCTTCATATCTATTGGTAACAGTTTATATTATCCTGCTGAAGGGGTAGAAGTTGAAAGAAGTACTAATGCGGATATTTATCAAGGAATGCTTGAAGGCTCAAATGTAAATTTAGCAGAAGAAATGGCAGAATTGATTGTAACACAAAGAGCTTTTCAATTAACTTCGAAGGGAATTACAGCTGCTGATGAAATGTGGCAGATGATAAATAACATGAGAAGGTAAATTAATTGATAGTTGACAATTATGGACTATTTTTATTTGATAAAAAAGAAACCGTTGCATTTTGCAACGGTTTTTTTTACATAGTTTCTATTGCTGCAGTTATTGGAGGTACAACTTGTTTCTTTCTAGATAGAACTCCATCAAGGAAGGCTGAGTTATCCTTTAAAGTTACCTTAAAGGCTTTTTCTACTATTTCTGGTTTAGAACCAGCAACAAGGACTTCCGAACCTTCATTTAAGATATCAGTAAGAAGTAACATTACCATATCTAAGCCAGCTTCTTTAGCTTTATTATTCATATAAGCAAGCATTTCTTCCTTAAGAGGCATAAAACCTTCAATATCCATTGTATTTACTTGAGCGATACCAACCTTAGTATCACCAATATTGAATGGTTTATAATCTTGGTTGAATATTTGTTCTACAGTTTTTCCCTTTAAGGAAGTTCCAGCTTTAAACATTTCCTTAGCAAATTCCTCAATATTTATGCCGGCAATGTCTGCAAGTTTTTCACAGATATACTTGTCAGTATTTGTGCAAGTAGGACTTCTAAATAAAAGGGTATCAGAAATAATTGCACCGCATAAAAGTCCTGCAGCTTGTTTAGAAGGTCTAATTCCATTTTCAAAGAAGCATTTACCAACTATTGTTGACGTACTTCCTATAGGTTCACTTCTAAAGTAAACTTGACCACTAGTTTGAATATCAGCAATTCTATGATGATCTATAATTTCTAAGATTTCTGCTTCATCACGACCATCAACTGATTGACCTCTTTCATTATGGTCAACTAAGATAAGCTTCTTTTTATAATTTGATATTAAGTGATATCTTGACATAGTACCAAGTACTTTGCCATCAACGCTTATAACAGGATAGCTTCTGTATCTTGTTTCTAGCATAACTTTCTTTACATCTTCAACTAAGTCATCAGTAGAGAAGGTAACTAAGTTATCCTTTATCATTACATAACCAACTGGGATGCTTTGAATTATTAGTCTAGATGTAGTAAAGGAATCGTGAGGTGTAGATATAATAGTAATATTAGCTTTTTTAGCTTTTTCTATTATTTTATCACTAGGTACATGAGACCCTGTAACAATAATTAGAGATACCTTCAAATCAAGTAAAGCATCTTGAACTTCTTCTCTATCTCCAACTATAGCAATATCGCCTTCTTCAATATGATTTTCCATACTTCCAGGTTTCATAGCACTTACAACTATTTTACCAGGGAAATGGTTCACTTCTGTGCTAACATATACTGCTTTAGCTGATAAAGTATCAATAATATTTTCTAAAGTTGTATTACTTTTTGCTAATATTTTATTATCCCATATATCCATATAACATGATGTTAAGTTTGATATTGCTAAAACACCAAGTAATCTATCATTTTCATCTGCTACTGGTAAAGTCTTTATATTTTTATCTTTCATTATATTCCAAGCAGTTTTTAATGATATATCTGGAGATACTGGAGTTATTCTATCAAAATCTAAGTCTTCAACTTTTAACTTTACTGTTGTAAGTAATTTAGGAGCTTCAACTCCAAAGTAATCAAGAATAAATTGAGTTTCCTGATTAACATTTCCTAATCTGCATGGTATTGCAGGTATTTTTCCCGTTTTATTTTTAAATTCCGCATATCCATAAGCTGCACATATAGAATCGGAATCTGGATTCTTATGTCCAGTTACGTAAATAACATCTTTCAAAATTTACCCTCCTTTGTTCTTTAAAGCATATATGAATATTCTATATTTATATTTTTGATTTGTAAAGTCATCATTTCAAACTAACTGTTGAATTATGTTGAAAATTATGTAAGAAAAGTCATAAGTTATACAGTATTTTCAAAATAATTAATTCATAACTTTTATTTAACTAAATATAATATATAGAAACCATTATAAGGAGGATAAATGGTGATACAGGAGAAAGAATTTTCACATGGACTAACTACCAAAGAAGCAAAAAGAAGGCAAGAAACTTATGGATTAAATGAAATATCACACAAGAAGAAAAAATCGCCACTATTTATATTTTTATCTCAGTTTAACGATTTAATTGTATGGATATTAATAGGTGCAACTATTATTTCCGGTTTAATGGGGGATAGTGCAGATGCTATTACTATACTTATAATAGTATTTGTAAATGCAATAATGGGATTTGTCCAGGAATTTAGAACGGAAAAATCTTTGGAAGCATTAAAGGAACTAGCTGCTCCAACCTGTAAAGTTATTAGAGATGGCGTGCTTAAAGTAATAAATTCCATTGAAGTAACCATAGGAGACTTAGTTGTTTTAGAAGCAGGAGATAGAATACCAGCTGATGGAACCTTTATTGAAGCTTCTTCAGTTATGGTGGATGAATCTCTTTTAACAGGGGAATCTGTTGGAGTAAGCAAAGAAGCTAAAAAGGGAAAGAATTTAGGCTATATGGGTACAACAGTATTAAAAGGCAAGGGCTTATTATTAGTTGACAGCATTGGAATGAAAACTGAAATGGGAAAAATAGCAAATCTTTTAGATAATATTGAAGAAGAGAAATCCCCTTTAAGAGAAAGATTAGATTCTTTAGGAAAAGTTTTAGTGGGATTATGTTTAATTATTTGTGCCATAGTTACAGTTCTTGGAATTATAAGAGGAAATGAAATTGGAGATATGTTTCTACTTGGTGTTTCATTAGCTGTTGCAGCAATTCCTGAAGGTCTAGCAGCAATAGTAACAGTTGCATTGGCTCTAGGAGTTTCAAGAATGCTTAAGAAAAATGCATTAGTAAGAAAGCTTCCAGCTGTAGAAACATTAGGCTGTACTTCTGTAATTTGTTCTGATAAAACAGGAACTTTAACCCAAAACAAAATGACTGTAAAAGAAATATATATGAATGGAAGAATATATGATTTAGAAAAAGAAGAATTAAAAAATCATTCTATTCTAATGAAGGCCCTCGTTTATTGTAATGATTGTAATTATGATTTTAATGTTAAAAACATAGATAAGGCTTTATATGGGGATCCAACAGAAACTGCTTTGATAAAAGCTTTTTTTGATGATGTTAAAAAACTAAAAGATTTTCTTTCAAATATAATTAGGGTATATAATATACCTTTTGATTCAACTAGAAAAATGATGACAGTTGTAGTAAAAGAAGCTGGTAGAGAGGTCTGCTATGCAAAAGGAGCTCCAGAAAGAATTTTAGAAAAATGTACTCATATATTAGAAAATGGTACTATTAAACCATTAACTATACAAAAAAGAAGACAGGTTTTATCATATATGGATTCAATGTCCAACAGGGCCTTGAGATGTTTAGCTGCAGCTTATAAGGAAAAAAATATTGTTCATAATGAAGATTTAGAAAAAGATTTTATATTCCTAGGAATAGCAGGCAGCATGGATCCTCCAAGACCTGAAGTTAAAGATGCTGTATTAAAATGTAAGCTTGCTGGTATTCAACCAGTTATGATTACAGGAGATCATAAAAATACGGCTTTGGCGATTGCTAAATCTATTAATATTTGCAATACTGACAAGCAAGCAATAACAGGAGAAGAGATAGAAAAATTAAGTGATGAGGAACTTACAAGAAAAGTTAAAGATATAAGAGTATTTGCTAGAGTTTCTCCTAATCACAAATTAAGAATAGTAAGAGCCTTTAAGAAAAATAATAATATTGTTGCAATGACAGGAGATGGAGTTAATGATGCCCCTGCAATTAAAGAAGCAGATATAGGGGTTGCTATGGGAATATCAGGTACAGATGTAACTAAGGAAGCTGCATCAATGGTTTTAATGGATGATAATTTTGCTACAATTGTATCAGCAGTAGAGGAAGGAAGAATAATATATGATAATATAAGAAAATTTATAAGATACTTATTATCTTGTAATTTAGGTGAAGTTTTAACAATGTTTTTAGCTTCATTATTTTATCTGCCAAATCCATTAACGCCAATTCAAATACTATTTGTAAACCTAGCAACAGATGGACTACCTGCAATTGCTCTTGGGGTAGATCCGCCAGACAAAGATATTATGCGCCAGCCGCCAAGAGAAAAAGGAGAAAGCATATTTGCAAGAGGATTATGGTCTAAAATAACTGTTAGGGGAGTATTAATTGGTGTTTGTACATTACTTGCTTTTATAACAGGAAGATTTAACAGATTTGATTTAGTAACCTGCAGGACTTTGGCTTTATGTACACTAGTAATGTCACAGCTTTTCCATGTATTTGAATGTAGGTCAGAGAGACATTCTATATTTGAAATAAAATTGTTTACAAATCCTTATCTAGTTGGAGCTGTTATGGTTTCTATGTTAATGGTTGCTTGTATATTATACATTCCATTTCTATCGAGAGTTTTTGACACCGTAGCATTAAATTTAGCTCAATGGGGAATTGTATTATTCTTTTCTGGAACGATCTTCTTAGTAAACAGCACATATTTATTAATTAGGTCAAAAGCAAAAAGATAGGATCTTAAGAGGAACTGGCTTAATCAGTTCCTTTTCTTTTATTTTCTTGTAAATTAAATAAAAGTTTGTTATATTTTATATAGCAAAAATTAAAGTAAAGGTGCACAGGGTATAATTTATATTTAACATAACTGTTACAGTTCCTTGTGAACTGCCAACTGATAAACAGGGGTGATAAAATTTGGATATATATTTAGATAATAGTGCTACAACCAAGCCATATAAAGAGGTTATAGAAGAGATTACAGGAGCAATGGAAGAATATTACGGTAATCCATCCTCCCTTCATAAAATTGGCTTAATGGCAGAAAAAAAATTAAATGAAGCAAGAGAATTTTTAGCTAAAACTATCAATGCTTCTAAAGATGAAATATATTTTACTTCAGGTGGAAGTGAATCAAATAATTTAATTATAAAGGGGCTGGTAAAGCCAGGGCATCATGTAATAACAACAGTTTTTGAACATCATTCTGTTCTTATGACTTATAATGATTTAGAAAGAGAAGGGGTTAAAGTTACATATTTGAAGGTTGACAAAAATGGCCGAATATCTTTAGATGAATTAAAAAATTCAATTTCTAAAGATACTGTTTTAGTGTCAATTATGCATGTAAATAATGAAATGGGAGCTATTCAAGACATAGAAGCTATTGGTAAAATTATCAAAGAAAATAGTTCTAGGGCAAAATTTCATGTAGATGCAGTACAGTCCTATGGAAAATTAGACATAGATGTCAAAAAGATGAATATTGATTTATTGACAGCCTCTAGTCATAAAATACATGGTCCAAAGGGAATAGGCTTTTCATATATAAAAAAGGGTATAATTCCTAAATCCTTAATAAGTGGTGGAAGTCAAGAGGGAGGCTTTAGAGGAGGAACTCAAAATGTACCTGGAATTATTGGATTTAAAAAAGCTGCTGAAATTACCTTTGGCTGCAGGGAAGAAAATTATAATCATGCTGCAGAATTAAAGAAGTATATGATTGAAAGACTTAAAGAAATTGACAATATCAGAATAAATAGTCCTATAGGGGAAAACTTTTCACCTTACATATTAAATGTTTCTTTTATTGGCGTTAGGGCAGAAGTATTACTTCACTTATTAGAAGATAATAATATATATGTGGCTACCGGATCTGCATGTACTTCAAAAACAAGTGCAGTTAAAGGTAGTTATGTTATAAAATCTTTAGGGCTAACTAAAGAAGAAGTAGAAAGTGCAATTAGATTTTCCTTTTCTAAATTTAATACAAAGGAAGAAATTGATAAGGTAATAGAAATTTTGAAAAGTTCATTAAAGTTTTTAAGGAGAGTTAAAAAATGAATAAATTAATATTAGTTAAGTATGCACCAGAAATTTTTTTAAAGGGTTTAAATAGAAATAAATTTGAAAAAAAATTAAGGGAAAATATTAAAAAGAAATTAAAAGATATTGAATTTGAAATGGTTGAAGACCAAGGAAGACATTTTATTAAAACTGAAAATATTGATGAAGCAGCAGAAAGAATTAGAAAGGTATTTGGAATTTCTGAAGTTTGCATAGTTTCACAAGTGGAAAGTAATATGGCTGCTATAAAGGAAGAGGCTTTGAAAAAGGTAATGGAAGCGGAGCCTAAGAATTTTAAGGTTGAAACTAATAGAGCCAATAAAGCTTTTCCTAAGAATTCAATAGAAATCTCAAAAGAAATTGGTGGTTTTATTGTTTATCATACAAAGGGATTAGAAGTTAAGGTAAAGAATCCAGATTTAACAGTAAATGTTGAAATTAGAGATAAAGCTTATATTTATACAACCAAAGATAAAATAAAGGGTGTAGGAGGCCTGCCATATGGAATAAATGGAAGTACTATGCTTATGTTGTCAGGTGGTATAGATTCTCCTGTTGCAGGTTACTTAATGGCTAAAAGAGGAGTAGAGCTTCATTGTGTATATTATCATAGTCATCCTTATACATCTGAAAGAGCAAAAGATAAGGTTAAGGAATTGGCAAGAATACTTTCAAATTATACTGAGAAAGTAAATCTTCATATAGTTCCATTTACAGAAATACAAATGGCAATAATTGAAAAATGTAGGGAAGATGAATTAACAATCCTTATGAGAAGATTTATGATGAGGGTAGCTTGTGCTTTAGCTGAAAAGTACGGAATTCAATCAGTTTCTACTGGTGAAAGTATAGGTCAGGTTGCTAGTCAAACAATGGAGGGATTAATTGTAAGTACAGATTGTGCTGACAGACCTGTATTTAGACCATTAATTGCTATGGATAAAACTGATATTATGGATATAGCAAGAGAAATAGGAACTTATGAGACATCAATACTTCCTTATGAAGATTGTTGTACTATATTTGTACC